>ENA-ORXD01001054-ORXD01001054.1-sediment-metagenome-genome-assembly--contig:-NODE-1054-length-26311-cov-10.574522_pt1 | contig 26311 bp, 25 predicted proteins | sample MGYA00237862_ERZ511471 | MGnify/ENA metagenome assembly ERZ511471 | reverse complement strand
GAGGATGAGCCCTGAAAGGATGCGTTTCATGGTATTCTAGAGGGAATGGGGAGAAAAAAATCTGCCGGAATGGGGGGGGCGGGGTTCCCGGCATCCCCGCCCGAAAAGAGATCGGCAGAGAACGATCTGCCTGATCTTCCCGGGCAGGCCCGTTCAAACTCGATGCATCATCTCTACCGCGTGCTGCCGATGATATATGTGCTGTAGGGGAGTTTCTGGATGATCTCCACCGATAAATAACTGAGAACAAGGGTCAGAGCGAATGTCAGCGGGTAGAATAGCCAGTTGTTCCAGTCAAACCCGAGCCGCGGGAATACCTGGACAAGCACGTAGATGAAAAATGCGTGGACCAGGTAGATACCAAAGGAATAGTGGCCGATTTTTTCCAGCACCGTGAACACCCGTGTTCTCCGGGATACGAGGTGGAGGGAGATGCCGAAACAGAGGGCAAAGATCACCACGTAATAGAGGGGCGTTGTCATACTGTCGATCCAGTGCCAGTATTGGCCTGCGATGGGCTGGATCCGGGTGATCTCGACGGCGAAATATTCATGCGCATAGGTGAAGATCCCGAGCAGGGTGCAGCAGAGCAGAGGGAGCGACAGGCAATACGGGGGGGTCGTGGAGACCGATTTCAGCACTAAATCATCATATCTGCTTCGGATGAACATTCCCAGCACAAAATAGAAGATATATGCCATGAACCTGGTGGCGACGCCCAGTACGTACACATCCGGGGCTGGATATATGGTGTGGAAGATGACTCCCGCGAAGAAGAGTGCGATGAGGAGCTCGCATGTTCTGCCCCGCGCATCACAATAATGGTATATCCGGACGATGGCGGGGTAGAGGAGATAGAGCTGGATTATCAGGACAAAAAACCAGAGATGGTAAAAACACCCGCCCGTTGCGTAAAGATACAGGATATGTGGGATGTCGAGGTCGACCGGTTTTGCACGTATCATCGGAACGATGTACGTCACTCCCAGATAGAACGTAGAAAAGATGAGGTACTGCGGGAGGACCGACATCAGTCTTTTTTCATAGAATGTTCTCAGGTCGATTGCACCGGAATATTTGTTGTACAGGACAAAACCCGAGATGCATATGAAAAGCGGAACCGCAAAATGAGAGAATACGTCGATCGCCATGTAGGTGGCCGCGAGAACGTTGATGCTGCCCATTTTTGTAAAATATGTCGAGACATGGATGCTTATGACGGCCAGGATTGCAAAGGCCCTCAAAATATTGATTTCATTGAAATATCGCATTGTGTTGGCCAGTGTGGCATTGTATAATTATAAAAAATATGCTATTATTGGAATTTTATGGGTTGAACTCCTCTGGCGGTGGGGTTCGACGATAAACCGTAGATGTATGGGAATTGGTCGTCCTTGCGGTTCTGGCCGGACAACCCCGACGAGCACGGGTGCTGATGCGACCGGGAGAGGCTGCTCTCGATGGCGATGGCGGTGTAGCCGTGCCGTTCGACCAGGCGCCGGTGGAGGCGATCACCCGGTCGATGGCGGTGTCGAGGGAGATGTATTTTGAGATATGTTTTTGTAGGTATATATTACCATAAGTAATATTGATCCGGGCGGGACGTGCCGGCGGTCAGGGCTCCGGGAGGCGCACGAACCGACGAGCGCCCCGATGGGGGGGGCATTTGCCGTCCCACGCTGCTCTGACTCCGGCCTCCCCAGCACCCGAACACACCTGGGCGCCTCCTGCTCGTCCACCACCCGCTCTTCCAGCGGGTGCAACCAGGTGGAGAGGGAGGAGCAGAAGAAAACTGTATATACCGATTGAGAGTATGTATGTATGCAGCGAGTAAGTCCTTCCCGAAAAGGATGAGGCCACCGTAAGGTGGGTGGGACGAAGTAGGGAAGGGTTCACTGCCTCTTTTAGGAATCATTGAGATAGTCATCTCCGAACACGACCTGATTCTTGATAGACGGATAGTAGGTTCCGCCGCCGTCCCTATAATGCTCGTGGACGGCTCCGGCAATAAAATCGACGGCCTGGATACAGAGATCGCCTGCGGAATCGACATGCCTGATACCGATCTGGTCCTCTGAGAGGGTGCAGGGTTTGATGCCGTTCTGGATGCCGTCCCGCAGGTCATGATCAAAAAGATCCCGCTGAATGCCGTAGAGCGACTTATCGATGACAACTTCAACCGGGGTTGTGAGATGATAATGGGCGACGATACCGGCAACCAGCGAACACGCCATTGAATTATACACCTGCTGGTGCTCGTCCTGGAGGTGCAGGGGAACCTGATCTTTTCTGAGATAGAGATATGCAATATCGAGGTCTGCCCCTGCAAAACATTTGAATAACCGGCGTTTTACCTCGGGCAGCGAATTATTGAATTTAAATTCTGGAATTTCTTTGACGCTTTTTTTCATGGCACTTTGACGGATTTTTTTAAAGCATCGTCGGATCTTGAGTTCATCGTGGGGGATGAGGGCGGCGATGACGAAATATTGGGACGATTGACGACTGAAGCCGAGGTCGCCGGATTCGTCGATGTAAATCTTCACGATCAAAGATCTGAGGTCCCAATATATAAATGAAGGTCGGGAACGATGCGGAAGTGTCCCCGCACTGGAAAACATGTCGCGTTATCCTTCGGACGTGGGGGGTCAGATGTTCGATTATTGAGACCTATTCACATGAATAACCGACTTTAACGATTGAAATGTCATTCAGATAAATATCCAAATATTTATCGGGTGAAAGGGGGCATCTCACTCTTGATTCATCATGTCAGCCCCCCAGGAAGTTATCGATCTGGTAAAACGCTTTGAAATGTATTTTTCAAAATATACCTCTCCTTCGTACAACGAGACCGAAGTCCGCCGCGAGTTTATCGACCCGTTTTTCAAGGCCCTCGGGTGGGACGTGGACAACACCCAGGGGCATGATGAGCGCTACAAAGAGGTGATCCACGAGGATACGGTGAAGGTCGGGGATTCGACGAAGGCGCCGGACTATTCCTTCCGCATCGGGGGCATGAGGAAGTTTTTTGTGGAGGCGAAGAAGCCGGCGGTGAACCTGAAGGAGAACCCGGAGCCGGCGTATCAGGTCCGCCGGTATGCGTGGAGCGCTCAGTTGCCGGTCTCTATCCTGACGGACTTCGAGGAGTTCATTATCTATGACTGCACGGCCAGGCCCTCGGAGAAGGATAAGGCGTCGGCGTGCCGGGTCGGCTACTATACGTTCAGGGAGTATGTCGAGAGGTGGGATGAGATCGCCGGGATCTTTTCGAAACAGGCGATCTACCAGGGCGGATTTGATACCTTCACCGATTCGCTGAAGGCGAAGAAGGGCGGGAAGGGGACGGCAGGGATCGACGATGCGTTTCTGGCGGAGATCGAGGGCTGGCGGGACCTGCTGGCCCGGAACCTCGCCCTGAGAAATACCGATCTCTCGGTGCGGGAACTGAACCTGGCGGTGCAGAAGACGATCGACCGGATCGTGTTTCTGCGGATCTGCGAGGACCGGGGGGTGGAGGAGTACGGGCAGCTGCAGAAACTCGCGGCGGGGAAGGATGTCTATGAACGGTTGAAGGCGCTCTTCCTCCATGCGGACGAGAAGTATAATTCCGGGCTGTTCCATTTCAGCGCCGAGGCAGGGCGGGAGGACCCGGACACGCTGACGCAGCGGCTCCTTATCGACGATAAGGTGCTGAAGGAGATTGTCGGCGGGCTGTATTATCCGGCGTCGCCGTATGAGTTCTCGGTGTTTCCGGCGGATATTCTCGGGCATGTGTACGAGCAGTTCCTCGGGAAGGTGATCAGGCTCACGCCGTCGCACCAGGCAAAGGTGGAGGAGAAGCCGGAGGTGAAGAAGGCGGGCGGGGTGTTTTACACGCCGACCTATATCGTGGACTATATCGTGCGGCAGACGGTGGGGAGGCTGACGGAGGGGCGGACGCCGGCGGAGGTGTCGGACCTCCGCATCCTGGACCCGGCGTGCGGTTCGGGGTCGTTTTTGATCGGGGCGTATCAGCATCTCCTTGACTGGCATGTGGGGTGGTATATCGATCACCTGGTGCCACTCCTTGCCGAAGGGCGGATGCCGACCGATCCGGCGGTGCAGGCCCTCCTGCCGCCGAGCACCGAGCCGAAGACGAAGGGCCGGGGACGGCGGCGCCGGGGGAGCGGCGGGGAGTACACCCTGCCGGTCTATCAGGTGGGAGAGACGGACTGGCGGTTGACGACCGAGGAGAAAAAGCGGATTTTGCTGAACAATATCTTCGGGGTGGATATCGACCAGCAGGCGGTGGAGGTGACGAAACTTTCGCTGCTGCTGAAGGTGCTGGAGGGGGAGCGGTCTGAGAATATCTCGAAGCAGTTGAAGATCACGCAGGAGCGGGTGCTGCCGTCGTTGCACGAGAATATCAAGTGCGGGAACTCGCTGATCGGGCCGGAGATCTATGCGGATGCGGCGATGGATGATGAGGCGTGCTACCGGGTCAACGCCTTTGAGTGGGAGCGGGAGTTTGCCGGGGTGATGGACGGCGGCGGGTTTGATGCGGTGATCGGGAACCCGCCGTATGTGCGGATCCAGGCGATGAAACAGTGGGCGCCGGTGGAGGTGGAGTTTTACAAGAAAGTCTATCAGTCGGCAAGCAAGGGCAATTATGATATTTACGTAGTGTTTGTCGAGAAGGGCCTCTCGCTTCTGAACAAGGATGGATTGTTGGGATATATCCTGCCTCACAAGTTTTTCAATGCCAAATATGGGCAGCCATTACGGGGTCTTATTGCAGAAGGAAAACACTTAGACCACATCGTTTATTTTGGACATCTTCAGGTCTTTAAACGGGCAACAACGTACACATGCCTGCTTTTCCTGAATAAAAGTAAAAAAAATAATTTCGTGTTTGAGAAAGTTGAGGATCTTGATGAGTGGAGGACTAATGATAAATCGATAAACGGAAATCTCTCTATTGAAGAGGCAAGCAAAAAGGAATGGAATTTCGTTGTTGGGGGTATCAAGGCGTTATTCACACAATTAAAATCAATGACAACAACCTTGAAAGTCGTCACAGATAGAATATTTCAGGGCCTTAAAACAGGTGCAGACAAAATATATATAGTCGATGAAATTGCTCGAGAAAACGATCGGGTGAAAATCTATTCTCCTCAAAAAGAAACAGAATATTGGGTAGAATGCGATTTGTTCCATCCACTTGTTAAGGGAGGTGATAGTAAACCATACTACCTTAAAAAAACAAAAAGGCTCATTTTATTCCCATATTATAAAAAGAACAATGAAAAGTCGGAATTAATTCCTGAATTGGTTTTCAAAGAAAAGTATCCTTTAACATGGCAGTATTTATTGGAAAATAAAAAATATTTAGAAAATCGGGAAAATGGGAAGGTAAAAGGTCCTAAGTGGTATGCTTTTACCCGAACTCAGGCATTAAATGTGATGTCTCTTCCTAAAATATTTACTCCGGATCTCGTTTCGAGTGTGTCTTTCTCTCTCGATGACCAAGGAGATTTCTTTTTCACAGGTGGTACAGCAGGCGGCTATGGCATTCTTGTTTCGTCCGAGTATTCAAGAGAGTATATCCTTGGGATACTCAACAGCAATTTAGTAAATTGGTTTTTACTTCAATACTCAACGAAGATGAAGGGGGGATGGTTCAGTTGTGAATCACGGTTTATTAAGAATATCCCCATCCGCACCATCGACCCCATCGACCCCACCGACCCCGCCGACGTCGCCCGCCACGACAAAATGGTCGCCCTGGTGGAGGGGATGCTCGACCTCAACAAAAAACTCGCTGCCGCAAACCTGAGCCAGGAAAAGGAGATGTTGAAGCGGCGGATCGATGCCGCCGACGCGGCGATTGATCGACTGGTGTATGAGTTATATGGGTTGACCGCGGAGGAGGTGGCGATTGTGGAGGGGAGGGTGTGAGCGACGCTATCACGCTCCTCTTCTCCGGCATTGTTGCTGTTTCAACGGTGGTGTATGCGGTGCTCACCTGGCAACTGGTCACAGAAACCAGAAAGATGAGGAAGGCGCAGACCGAGCCGAAAGTGTCTATCTGGATACAACCGACAGATAGATCAATCCGACATTTCGATATGTTTATCGAAAATATTGGACTCGGACCAGCATACCACATCAAATTATCATTAACACCAGACTTAAAATTTGAAAGAGGGTATTGCCTTTCTAAAATCGGTATTTTTCAAAATGGCATCCCATATCTATCTCCCCGGAGCCAGATTCGATTCTACATCCCAGTATCATGGGAGAATTTTGACCAGATAGCAGACATCAATTATCAAATTGACGTGGAATACCATGATAGTACTGAAAATAAATATTCTGAGAATATTCCTATCGATTTTTCGCAATATAATATGATGATGGGAGTGGGAAAGCCACCAATTTACTCTATCGCCCGATCAATCGATGAAATTAACAAAAATATTCGCAGGATAGGAGCAGGGTTCCAACGCATAGAGGTAGTTTCATACACAAAAGAGGAGGTAGAACAGGAAATCGAAGCAATAAGGGAACAAGAAACAGAAGCACTAAAAGTACAAAATGAATGATGTCTTAAAAATTCAGCAAAAAACGGTGTGATTCTGCTCCCCTATCATGACAGACGAAGGGAATAAACTCGTTGCTCTCGTTATTGGAGTCCTGATCGCCCTCCTCATTTTTGTATCATCCACCATTCGGGACGCATTGTTCGGTGTGATCAGTGACATCATCGATGGCGTCCTTGGACCGTTCGGCATTTTTGGCCTTGGGAAATTCTTTTTCACTCTCATCAGCGTGGTTCCGTCATTCATTGAGGTCACAATTGCATATTCTCTGTTGATGATCGTTGCAGGAGGTTTATCCTTCATCCTTGGGTTCCTCAACAGGCGGTGAACCTGAGGGAGAGATCATCACCAGCGCCTCCTATCCCCTGACACATGTCGGTCGCACCGATGGGACGAGGAACGCCCTCCTCTATTCTATACCTGTTTGCCACACCTGCCCTGTACCACAGGCAACAGCCACCACGCCCGAGCGGAGCACGGTGCGAAGCGAGGATCCGGCACAGCCGCCGGCGAGGAGCAGGAGCGACGAAGGCGGGGGCGTCCACCCGCACCGGGAAAAGATCTGGGAGGAGGACCGCGGTGCGACACGAGCAGGGCGAGCGAGCACGGCGGGCCGTCTGCCGTGATGATGTCAACACTTTCCTCCCGACGCGTGCAGAACATCACTTGTCTAATACTTTGCTGAAGAAAAAATAACTGGAATCAACAAAGTTTCGCCAAAATTGCCGTATCAGTTGCTTCCTTCAAATCTAATAATAATGATTGTATTTTTGCTTGCCCGTCATTTAGGGCTTTCAAATCTGTAGAATTATTTTTTAATCGATGTTTCAGCCTATTGTAAAATATGCGCAATTCTTTAATTCCATCTTTTTTTATCCCGGTCAAATTGCTGGCTGCAATATCAAATTCGTCTCCAACTCGCGTTTTATCCGAATTAACCGCTTTCTCTAATGCTGGATACAGCGATTTGTAACAGGATGAGTATTCCGTTGCCGTAAGTGCTTCTTGATATGATTCTATTGCTTCTATGACATTGTTTTCGTCAAGAGTTCTGTTTTGAGGATTAAAAATATTGTAACAAAGTACTTTTTTCGCAGTCTGGAAGACTGTGGTTTCATCAATTTTTATTTTATTTAATAAGCAACACGAACCACCTGCACTGACAATTATAGTACAATGCGGGATTTGATCTTCGGAAACATTTTCATGCATTATATCAGCCACATATTCCACTTCACTCGATAGTTGAACCGCCTGAATGGGAGATAGATAATATCTTTGCATGAGTAAAGAGCATGACAACAAAAAAATCTTTGTCGCTTGCTCTTTTGTTAAATTATAGTTCCCTTTGAGTCCCAGTGACGTTGCATTGTTGATGATGAATGTATGTTCAGATCGCGGGTCCACTCTAATATTTTCTACAGAAACATTCCCTGAAGGATTTTCAAAAGATATTTCTGCAGAGGTCTTGCATTCAGAAGTCGCAAAATTGTTAATGTACCCAACAGTACAGCGGATTGTTAATTTTGGGATATATCCTCTCAACTAATTCAACTCGATTTATATTTGATTTCTTCTGAGTATAATAGCACTTTGTCAGAAAAGATCAAACCCCGAGGGGGGAGGGCCGCACCCGCGGCGGCCCGTTGGTGACGAAGAGGGACGAACAGAAAAAGGAGGACCGCAACCCTCAGGTGAGGGCCGTCACTCCGTCCGCCCAGGTCTCGACGGTCGTGAGGATCGCATCGTCCTCGTAGGACGTGAGCCGCACCGACTTGCGGGTGAACGAGACGTAGAACATCTCGCCGTTCGAGGCGTGGCACTTTAGCTGGCAGGTGAAGGCGTCACAATTATCCAGAGCAATACTTTTTTTGCGCGGTCATTTATCGAACCAAAAAAACCACCGAAAACAAAAATCGTATAAAATCCCCACCCCATCACACCAGCGGTTCGGGCTGCCGCTCCGAGACCACCGGCAACTTCGTCGTCCGCACGACCACCTGCTCTTTGCCGCACCGGATCTTTTCGAGGATCAGGTCCTTCGCCCGCTGCGTGACCGCGAACGTCGGGATGCCGACGCCGGCCTGGAGGAGTGCCCACTTCCCGGCGACCTCGCGGATTGCGGCCGAGGCGCAGGAGGTGACGAAGTCGGCGGCCGCCACCAGCATCTCGGCCTCTTCACGGTCGAGGCCGGTGACGTGAACGCCGAAGATGACGGCGTCGGGGTAGTGTTTCCGGAGCCGCTCAGCCTCCGCCGGGATCGCCACCGTCACGGCGACATTTTTGTACCCCAGTTCGTACGCCTTCGCGATGCCGGCCGACTGATCGAGCGCCGCGTGCTCTTTATCGACGACCACACCTCCCGCCTCTTCGATCCGGCGGATCACCTCCTCGTACGGCACGGTCCTGACCAGGCCCGACATCCTCCCCCCGATGCCCTGGACGAGCGCCGGGTTCGTCGCAACGACGGTGCCCGCTCCGTCGCAGGCCAGGACGACGGCGTCGAGCATCCCGACGGAGAGGCCGAAGCTCAGGATCTCTGACGCCCCGAACCCGACGAACTCGCGGGTGTCGGTCACCTGGCGGTGCGGGGTGCACATGCCCCACTCCCTGATCCGGTTCTCGACATTCGCCCTGACCGACTCCTTATCGAGGCTCTCGATCGGGTACGCGAATTTCTTCGTGAGCGGGCAGGACCTGATCACCGCCTCGCCCACTTCGACCACGTTGCCGTCCCGTATGACGACCCTGCACCTGCCAGTCGCTTCGATGATGTGTTCGTCGCTGTTCCCTGTCATACAGACCATCCAGATCTCAGTCAATTCAAGAAGTATTGAAATGTCGCATCGGCCCAACCGGACGGGTGCCGGAAATGCACGGTTCCCCTGTCTCGACTCGCGCCGGTACCCGGCACGGTCTGCTGCAGTCTCCTCCCGGTAAACCTGGAACCGGTTGCAATTCTGTAGGGGATCGCCCGGACCCGTCGTCGGGGAGGCGTTGCGAGGGTGCGGGCACCCGGACTACTTTGACGACCTGGCGAAATGCGTCGATGCGGCAGCCGCTTTTTCGACGGTGGCCACCATGGGCCGGGAGCAGTTCACGATCAAGACACTCCGGGAGGCGTTCGACCTCCCGTACCACCAGACCTGCCGACATCCATGGATACAACAACAGCGGGGCGACCTCCTCAGGTCTGCAGGAGAAGTGTCCGGCCGTGAGCGTGGTCAGGACGACGGGGACCAAGGGCAGCTGCGGGGATCCGGTGAAGCGGCACGAGCTGCATTTCCTCTTTGACCGGGAGCGGTACCGGGCGTGGACGGGGAACACCGGCGGTCTGGCTGGACGATGATCCTGATGACGACGATTTCGACGGTTTTCGACGGGTTTTCACCCCGGATCGAAAAGAGCGGGAGGGGCACGATGATGCCGGATCAGGAATTGCGGAGGGATCTAATGATCAATGTACGTACATAAGTACCTCTTTTCACCGTTTTGAAGGAGCACAGAGAACGGGTGGCGAGGAGGTGGATGTGGGTGCGGGTGACTGTGGTTCTCAGTCTGGTGAAAGTACTTTTTCAAAACGGCGGAGCGATGGCAAAATGTCGATGTGCGTGATGGATGAGTCCGGATCCGTTTCCGACCCCGGTCGAAGGGTGTCGAATGGAGGTGAAAGTGTGAAACTACGGTCAGGTGTGCTGCCCCTCCGGGGGTGCTGGACCGCGGCGAGTTCTCGTGGGTGAAGTCCGACCTCGGCCGGTGCAGCGTGTGTGATGAGGGCCGTGCGGTGTATCGGTCGGTGGACGGGCGGGTTGTTTTGTGCGAGAGGTGTCATGCGCGGGTGGTGAGGGAGTGGAACGCGGGAAGGGGGGGTAGGATGATCCGACCCCGTCTGGTGTGGGGGGTGCGACCGGCAGGAGCATGAGAAAACCTGAGGTTTTCGAGGGCTTTACACCGGGGTGGTGCTGGAGGGAAGCCCATTCTGGCTACCAGAGAGCGAAACTTGAGTATACAGGATGGAATGGTTGGATCATTGATATTCCACTCTAATAATTTATTTTAGAATAATTATCTGCCTTTGATTCAAATGAAAAGGATTATCGGGGGTTATGAGGATGATCACACGGTGAAATGCCATGTATTATGCCCATTCTACAGATGACCAGGACAGGAATAACTGGCAGACCCTGAAAGATCATCTGGAAAATGTGGCGAATCTCGCCTCCGGATTCGCCGGTGAATTCAATGCCGAGCGATTCGGATATGCCGGAGGCATATTGCATGATATTGGAAAATATTCGCCCGAATTTCAGAGGCGTCTGGATGGCGCCAATATCAGAGTCGATCATTCTACTGGAGGTGCACAAGAGGCCGGAAAACTCTATGGGAATTTTCACAGCCGTATCCTCCAATATATCATAACCGGGCATCATGGCGGCCTTCTCGATTATGGAAGTGCGGAATCCGGCCTCCAGGAACGTTTATCAAAACCGTACCTGCCGGATTATTCTGCATATACAAATGAAATTTCAATCCCGGATCTGAATGATATACATCCAAATCTTAAGCCAATAAACAAACGGATGGGTTTTGCGGTTTCGTTCTACACCCGCATGCTCTTTTCATGTCTCGTTGATGCCGATTTTCTGGACACGGAAGGATTTATGTCCCCTGATAAATCCTCTCTCAGGGGGCGATATGAGTCATTCGACACGCTTTCCAGAAAATTCGATGACCACATGGGCGCCGTACTTTCAACCGCTGAAGATAACCGGATCAACAGATATCGAAGAGAAATCTATGAACAATGCAAAAGAAAGGCAGAATTACCACCACAAATGTTCTCCCTGACCGTCCCGACCGGAGGAGGAAAAACCCTCTCGTCAATGGCATTTGCTCTTGACCATCTGAAAAAACATAATCTAAACAGAATATTCTATGTCATACCTTATACCAGCATCATCGAACAGAATGCCGATGTATTCCGAAAAATCTTTGGAAATCACAACGTACTCGAACACCACAGCAACTATGATCCTAAGAACGAAAACTCTGAAAACACTGATCTTGTTGCGGATAAACTGAAACTCTCCTCTGAGAATTGGGACATTCCGATCGTCGTCACAACCAACGTACAGTTTTTTGAATCTCTTTTTTCCAACCGCGTATCCAGATGTCGGAAGTTGCACAACCTCGCCAAGAGTGTGATTATCCTCGATGAAGCCCAGATGTTACCCACGGGCTTTTTGAAACCGTGCCTTGCCGCACTCTCCGAACTGGTGGTCAATTACGGATCAACGGTTGTTATCTGCACGGCGACTCAGCCGAATCTCAATGGACTTCTGGATGAGCGTGTCAGACCTGTTGAGATTATGTCCTCCCCACAGGACCTGTACGACGTATTCAGGCGTGTTCGTGTTACTGATCTCGGCGATCTTGACGATGCTGATCTTTCAGCCAGATTAATGGCGCATAAACAGGTTTTGTGCATCGTAAACACCCGAAAACACGCACAAAAACTGTTCGAACAGATCTCTGAATCCGGGAATTGCTATCACCTGAGTGCACGAATGTGTCCGGTCCACCGGAGAAAGCAGTTGAAAGAGATCAAAGATCTTCTGAGAAAAGGGGCTGAGTGCCGTGTTGTTTCCACCCAGCTGATCGAGGCTGGCGTCGATATCGACTTTCCGGCCGTGTACCGGGCAATGGCTGGCATCGATTCTGTCTGTCAGGCTGGAGGAAGATGCAACCGTGAAGGAAAACTGGATTCCGGGGAGGTGTACGTCTTCCGATCCACTGAAGCACATGGCAGGGCGACACACTGGCAGAGCCGCGTTGCCGAAATCGGCAGGATGATCTTTGATGAATGGGATGATCCCCTGTCGCTGCCTGCTGTGGACGGATATTTCGAGAAACTTTACTCCTATGAGGGTGATGGGCTGGATAAAAAGAGAATTCTGCCTTCATTTGAAGGAAGACTGAGAGATATTGCGTTTCCCTTCGAGAATGTGGCCGACCTGTTCAATCTCATCGAAGATAATACGCGGGATATCATTATTCCGTACGATGAAAGGGCCAGATCCATTATCAAAGATATCCAGCGCACCGGATTTCCCGGGAGATATGTTCGAAGGTTACAGGGGTATACAGTGAGCATTTATATCGAAGAGTTCAGGGAACTGGAAAAACTCGACTTAATTTTCAGCTTAGATGACAGATTTTTTGTTTTAAATGATGGAAAAGATTTGTATTCTAAAAAAATCGGTCTTTTAAACCGAAAATATAATCATGATGTAAATTCAGTTTTAATTATTTAAGGGGGAGATTGCCATAGGATTTGGAATTAAATTGAAAGTATGGGGTGATTACGCCTGCTTCACGCGACCGGAGATGAAAGTCGAGCGTGTCAGTTACGATGTCATCACTCCCTCGGCGGCACGAGGAATTCTTGAAGCGATTTACTGGAAGCCTGCGATTTTCTGGAAGATTGACAAAATCCACATCCTGAACCCGATCAGATTCGACAATATTCGCAGGAATGAGAGGCCGGGAAAAATATCTGTGGTTAATGTGAAAACTGCGCTCAAAGGAGGTGATATCACCCTTTATCAGGATTCCACAGCGAAAACGGATCAAAGAGCCTCACTTCTCCTCCGTGATGTCTGCTATGTTATCGAGGCACATTTCGAGATGACAGACCGCGCAGGGCCTGACGACACCGTCGAAAAGCATTACAATATTGCACTTAGACGGATGCGGAAAGGTCAGTGCTTCCATCACCCATACTTCGGTTGCCGTGAATTCCCTGCCCAGTTTGAACTGATTGAAGGTGAGGTTCCCGTATCCTGCTATTACGGTGATAAAGGAGGAGAGTGGGATCTCGGATTCATGCTATATGACATCGATTTTTCCGACGAGATGAAAGCCGTCTTTTTCCGCGCCAGTATGATGGACGGGATCATTGATGTGCAAAAGTGCCTGTGTTACGGGGGCGTCTCATGATCATCCAGTCCCTCTGCCGCCATTATGATATTCTTGAGAGGGATGACAACGTCGATATTCCGCGACCAGGGTACAGCAGCGCCAATGTATCGTTTGCCCTCGTCATTTCCCCCGAGGGTTTTCTTTCGCATATCATCGATCTCAGGAGCGACGACAAGAAACCTAAACCCAGGATTATGGATGTTCCCATTCAGAAATCTCGTTCTGGGATAAAGGCACCGCCATATTTCGTCTGTGACAATGCAAAATATGTTTTCGGCGTTGAAAAACTAAAAAGAGGTGATTTTGAGAAGAAAATAATTCCCTCTTCATCAGAAGCGAATCCCGGCGAGTATACGATCCTGGAAGAGACCGACAAAGAGGTCACCTTGGTTCATCGGCGCTCAAGGAAGTGCTTTGAGGAGTTCAAAACTCTTCACCACCGGATACTGGATGGTTTTGACGATCCCGGAGTCCGCGGATTTCTCGCGTTTCTGGATGGATGGAATCCGGAAGAGTTCCTTGAAAATCCAAAGACCAGACAGTACAAAGATGACCTTCTCGCCGGTGGCAACTGTGTTTTTGAATGCGATGGTGCATTTTTGCATCGGAAAAGTCCGATAAGAAATGCCTGGGAAACCCGCGCTCTGAATGAGGCTGGCGATGCATTTATTGCCCAGTGTCTGGTGAGTGGGAACATTGGGCCAATATCTCAAGTCCATCAAAAAATAAAGGGCGTTGTCGGCGCTCAGTCGGCAGGGGCTTCTCTTGTCAGTTTCAACAACGATGCGTTCTGTTCATATGGGAAAGACCAGAGTTTTAATTCTCCCATCAGCGAATCCTCGATGTTCAAGTACACGACCGCCCTGAATCACCTTCTTGCAGGCCAGAGGAACAGAATTCGTATTGGCGATGCGACGGTAGTTTTCTGGGCTGAAACCGGGGATAAATCCTGTGAAGATGTTGTGAGGTTCTTCTTCGATCCTCAGGAGGCAGAGAAGATTGAAGATCAGAATGCCGAGGGTTCTCGGGTACGGGACACGGCGACGATCAAACAGATCGGAGATATTCTCACCAAGGTCCGCTCCGGCAAAAAAATCAATCAAGAGGACGTTGGGACGGACCCGGAGACGAATTTCTATATTCTGGGATTATCTCCGAACAATGCCCGGATTGCCGTCCGTTTCTGGTATGTCGACACCGTTAAGGATCTTATAGCGAAGGTTGCCCGCCACCATCTGGACATGGAGATTATCCGGGACGATTCTGGTCCGAGATACGTCTCGATCTACCGCCTGTTGAATGAAACCGTGCCTCAGAGTTCTGACAAAAAAGTAGTTTCACCGCTTCTCGGCGGCCTGCTCATGCGGTCTATCCTGACCGGGGGTGCCTACCCGATGCCATTGTACAGTGCTATCCTGAGCCGCGTGAAGGTCGAGGGGTCGATCAATTATGTCAGGGCCGGTTTAATCAAAGCATCTCTGCTCAGATTGAGCAGATCAGGATTAACGAATCTCAAAGAGGATGTGATTACCGTGAGTCTAAACGAAGAAAGTTCAAACGTGCCGTATCGCCTGGGAAGGCTGTTTGCGGTTCTTGAAAAGGCACAGAATGATACGAACAGAGAGATGAAGAGCACCATTAACAGCAAGTACTTCAGCAGTGCTTCATCGACTCCCGCTGTAGTATTTCCTGTTCTGTTAAAACTTGCACAACACCACATCGCCAAGTCTGACTGGGGGTTCAAGTCCAGTCAGTCGATTGAACAGATTCTGGAGGGTGTTGATGAGTTTCCTGCGTACCTGAATCTTGAGGATCAGGGCATTTTCATGCTTGGATATTATCATCAGCGGAAGACGTTTTTCAAGAAGAAAGAGACCGTTTCAAGTGAGGAGGCATAATTATGAGCGAAATTATCAAGAATCGGTATGAATTTGTGCTGCTGTTCGACGTCGAGAACGGAAACCCGAATGGGGATCCCGATATGGGCAATATGCCCAGGGTCGATCCGCAGACCGGCCACGGCATCGTCACCGATGTATGTCTCAAGAGAAAGATCCGGGATTATGTCGATCTTGTGAAAAATGGAAACGCAGGGTATGACATCTATGTGAAGTCCGGTGTCGTCCTCAATGATCAGAACAAGAAAGCCTATGATTATCTCGGGATAAAACCGGACTCGAAGAAACCGAAAGATGACGAACTGACGAAGTTCATGTGTCAGAACTTCTTTGACATCCGGGCCTTCGGTGCTGTGATGGCGACGGAGGTCAACTGTGGACAGGTCAGAGGGCCGGTGCAGTTCAGTTTCGCCCGCAGTGCGGATCCGATCTTCCAGCAGGAAATAACGGTTACCCGTTGCGCCGTCACAAACACAAAAGATGCTGAAAAAGGCCAGACGATGGGCAAAAAACAGATCGTACCCTATGGCCTGTATCGTGCCGAAGGATACATCTCTGCTCATCTGGCCAAAAAGACCACCGGATTTGACGAAGACGATCTGGAGCTGCTCTGGGACAGCCTGATCAATATGTTTGAGCACGACCATTCGGCGGCACGGGGTAAAATGTCCGCACGGAAACTGATCGTGTTCAAGCATGACAGCGAGCTTGGCAACTGCCAGTCTCATATTCTGTTCGACAAAGTGAAAGTGGAGCGACTGTCGCAAGATCTGCCGTCCCGCTCTTTTGCGGATTACAACGTCACGATCTCTGGCGACATTCCGAACGGCGTCGAGTTGATAGAAAAGTTATGATGGAAAAGAAATATGCCGAAGACGAGTTGCTCTCCTTGTCCGGCATACAACATTTTCGTTTTTGCAAGCGTCAATGGGCCCTGATCCATATCGAGCGCCAGTGGGAGGAGAACCTTCGGACGACAGAAGGTCACTTTCTCCATGAGCGCGTGGATGACCCGTTCCTGAGAGAAAGCAGGGGCGACGTTGTGATATCAAGGGCTTTTCCGCTGGTATCATATCGTCTTGGCCTGTATGGTGTGGCTGATGTAATTGAGTACGTCCGCTCGGAGACCGGTGTTTCTCTTCCGGGCTATGACGGTTTTTGGAAAATGCATCCTGTAGAATACAAAAGGGGCAAACCGAAGATTGACGAGCGCGATGAAGTGCAGCTCTGTGCACAGGCAATGTGCCTCGAAGAGATGTTCGATGTACGCATATCCTCCGCTGACTTTTACTATAACGAAATTCGGAGAAGGATTCATCTTAAAATCACTGAAGAACTGAGAGATCTTGTGTTCTCCCTGGCCGATGAGATGCATGACCTCTTTAAGATAGGAGTCACTCCTCCAGCTGAAAAATCTCAGAATTGCAAATTCTGCTCTCTTGTCGATGTCTGTGTCCCTAAACTGACGAAAAAATCTGTTTCTGTCCGTAAATATGTCACCAAACATGTGAACGATGCATGTTCCGGTGATCTCTAAGATTACCGCATTTTTTAGAAGTATTTATATTTCAAGAGTTGTATTTTTAGTTCAAGGGCTTTCCATCCATGAGAAAATTACTGAATACCTTATATGTCACAACTCCCGAATCATATCTTCTCCGGGAAGGGGAGAATGTTGTCGTTAAAATAAATAATGTTGAAAAATTTCGTATTCCGATACATAATCTTGAGGGTATAGTCTGTTTTGGATATATGGGGGCCAGCCCTCAGTTGATGCGGCTGTGTACCGACAACAATGTCGGCCTCTCTTTTTTGACGCCGCACGGAAAATTTCTGGGGCGCGTTCATGGACGGGTGCGGGGCAATGTGCTTTTGCGGCGTACCCAGTACCGAAAAGCTGACAATGCAGAGGAATCGCTGGATCTCGCCAGATGTTTCATCATAGGGAAAATCGTCAACTGCAGGACGGTTCTTGGCAGAAGCATTCGTGATCATGGCGATGTGATCGATCACGATAAAATTCGTTTCATCGATTCTTTGCTGATTGAAAATCTCCAGAGTATCGATTTCTGTTTTAATTCGGATTCCCTTCGCGGTATCGAAGGGAATTGTGCAAAATTTTACTTTGGCGTGCTGGACGAGTTGATTCTCAAGCAAAAAGACGATTTTTTCATCACTCAGAGAAATCGGAGACCTCCGCTTGACAACATGAATGCGTTGCTGTCTTTTTTGTATACGTTGCTCGCCCATGACGTTGAGTCGGCCTTAGAAACTGTCGGGCTCGATCCGTATGTTGGATTTTTCCACACCGATCGTCCTGGAAGGCCAAGCCTTGCACTTGATATGATGGAGGAACTCCGCCCGTTCATGGCCGATCGCCTTGCATTGAATATGGTCAACCTCAGGCAGATCTGTAGAAAAGATTTCGTCAGGAAGGAAAATGGCGGCGTTATCATGACTGACGATGGAAGGAAAGAAGTTCTTGCGGCATGGCAACGGAGAAAACAGGATCAGATTACTCATCCATATTTAAATGAGAAGATATCAGTTGGATTGCTTCCGTACGTGCAGGCGATGTTGCTGGCCCGTTATTTGCGTGGAGATATTGATGGGTACCCGCCATTTTTTATGAATTGAGGTGTTTGAAGTGATGGTACTGGTAGCGTACGATGTGAGCACGGAATCGGACGGCGGGAAAAGCAGACTGAGAAGGGTGGCAAAAGAATGTGTAAATTGCGGGCAGAGAGTCCAGAACTCCGTGTTTGAATGCCTCGTGGATCCGGCTCAGTTTGCGCAGCTGAAACATTCTTTATGCGAGATCATAGATGAGGATAAAGACAGCCTCAGATTTTACTACCTGGGTAAAAACTGGAAAAATCGGGTGGAGCACTTTGGTGCAAAAAAAGGCTACGATCCAGAGGGTTTATTAGTTACATGATCTCTGCGAACCCATAGTGAACATAGTTTCCCAGGGGGGTTCGCAGGGGAAATCAAGATGTCCTATTTATTTTTTTGGTGAATATGGCTTAATGGCCTTCAGAATCGAAAACTTCCAAAAAACATCGATCTCACCTGGAAAGATGGATCAGAGTAATTCGAAGTTTTTGGAATAACCCCATTTATCCGACGATATCCGAAAATAATATCTATCATTCGGCAAAATAGATGCCATTTATCCATGTTCGATGCTGAGTCTTTCGAATAAGTCGAAGCATGATCTGGATGAATTTGCAGTCACACCCCACGCGGGTGTGTGGATTGAAATCATTTCACGAGGAAAATGAACCCCAGTTCCTCGGTCACACCCCACGCGGGTGTGTGGATTGAAATCAGCTGCTCAACTTGCCTGCGAACCTTCGCCTGCGTCACACCCCACGCGGGTGTGTGGATTGAAATTGGGGGGCGAGGCGGTCGTAGATCCGGCAGGCGGTGTCACACCCCACGCGGGTGTGTGGATTGAAATTCCTTCAGTGATAATGAAGGTACAGCGGGGGGGAAGGGTCACACCCCACGCGGGTGTGTGGATTGAAATCGTCAGATTTCAGAGCCACACTGTGCACATATCGTCACACCCCACGCGGGTGTGTGGATTGAAATTCCGCGATCGGCGCAGGCACTCTCTACCAGCTCCGTCACACCCCACGCGGGTGTGTGGATTGAAATGACCAAGGCGAAAGCCACCGGGGCTGCCCGCGAGTCACACCCCACGCGGGTGTGTGGATTGAAATCTATCACCATGTATGGGAGATCGGTCGATATACTGTCACACCCCACGCGGGTGTGTGGATTGAAATGCGTCTGAGTTTTGTAGACGGGCTGTTATTCTTGTCACACCCCACGCGGGTGTGTGGATTGAAATTTAGGGGCGGGGTAAACGATCCACATGCCGCCCCGGTCACACCCCACGCGGGTGTGTGGATTGAAATAAGGAGATCAACCACATCACGCCCGAATGCCGGCCGTCACACCCCACGCGGGTGTGTGGATTGAAATGTTTTTCAGGAGTCATGGTGCCTCCTCCCCGGCGTGTCACACCCCACGCGGGTGTGTGGATTGAAATTGGAGTTCGGCATCGATCTCGCGGGTGGCCTGCTGTCACACCCCACGCGGGTGTGTGGATTGAAATGATGCCCCGTCTGCGGAGCGTGCGTCTCAGTCGTCACACCCCACGCGGGTGTGTGGATTGAAATTGTCTCCTCTCCGTGCGGATGAGCGTGCTGAGGAGGTCACACCCCACGCGGGTGTGTGGATTGAAATAACGAATATCGCGGCAATCCGGGGATCTACCTCGGTCACACCCCACGCGGGTGTGTGGATTGAAATTCTCCAGGGCGATACAACTGTCGGCACCGCAACCGTCACACCCCACGCGGGTGTGTGGATTGAAATGTCGCTCACCTCGTCGGATCTCAGCACAGCGGCGGTCACACCCCACGCGGGTGTGTGGATTGAAATTGAGAATCCGGAAGTTTGATGATCGCTATCCCGAGTCACACCCCACGCGGGTGTGTGGATTGAAATTTAGAAAGGCAGGGCTAAAGACGGAGAACGAGAGTCACACCCCACGCGGGTGTGTGGATTGAAATGTAAGTGAGATCGCCGCATATCAGAACATAAGTAGTCACACCCCACGCGGGTGTGTGGATTGAAATCACAGGCCCTCGGCGATCATTCGTTCCCCGATGGTCACATCCCACGCGGGTTTGTGGATTGTGGGAGTGGGGTGACGCCCGGTGTATATACGTCTCAGGCGTGTGCGGCGTGAAAGTCGAACCTCGCCGGCCGGATCAAACAGAGGGCCTGCTTCAGGCAAGTGATATCTGAAATGAAAAATACGCATGAAAAAATAATAACGACACCTTTATTATAGATGATAGATTAGTAACATCAGCGCACAGGAGGCCACCTCTGCCCGTTCGGAGGTTACAGACTCAGATATTTCCGGAAATCCCCCCACCGTTGTTTTCAAGACCCCGGCCCTCCCCGCGAACGAAAAGGAACCATCATGATATCAGGACGGACAGTTATCGGTCTCCTGCTCATCGGGCCCTGCATGCTGGCAGCGCCTGGGGCGGAGAGACCGGCGAGCGGGACCGACGTCCACAGAGGTGCGATCGATATCGGCGACGCCCTCTTCATCGCCCGGTACAACGTCGGGCTGCGAGGACCGTGGATCGGGAGGACCGGTGATAGCTGAATGATGCGGAAGGCGATCGACACCGCCGGCAGGCAGCACGACCTCGACCGGTTCTATGCACAGATAGACCGGCTGAACGCCATCCTCGGGGGATGCCGCTACCTCCGGGACTGCGACGGAACGATGGCCTGGCCTGAACAGGGAGTGTGTTTTTTCTTCGAGCCCTGCGAGTACCGGCGCGATGGCCTGCACCTCCGGGTTGTGCGGGTGGAGGCCAATGCCGTCTCCCCGGGATCAAAAACGACGTTCTGGAAACGTCTGAGAATCCACCGGGGCCACAGATCCCGGACCGGCAACCATCGCAACTCGATCTTCCGCCTCCTCGTGGGGTCGGCACTGATCAGCCTGGGCGACTACCCACCCACGGCCGCAGCGATGTGGGGAAAAGGCGGGTCGGTCGGCCGCAGGATCCGGGCGAGGGAAAAGGAGATAGAGATCGACGTGAGCGAGCACATCGGTTCGATGCCGTTTCTCTGGCTTGCGGTGGACGACGAAGCCGGGCGGGCGGACCTGAGAAAATACATCGAACAGAACTCGATCGCACTCCTGAGCAATGCCTCTGGGTGCCCGGACCTGCCCTCACCATCGTGGATCGGGAAGGCCTGCACCAGCGCTCATGTCAGGGCCTCCGGGTTGTGGAACTCAAGAAAAGTGTATGAAGACTACGACCCCGCCTTTCTCGCTGTTTTCGAGGAAGCAGTCGACGAGATGGCGGTGAGAGAGAACAGGGCCCCCGCCCTTCACGCCCCGGACCCGCCGGCCCACCGCTCCCCCTCGTCGGTCAGCCGGTAAATGATCCAGTTGCCCTGCTGGTCGCCCAGGATCAGCCCGGCCTTCTTCAGCACCGAGAGGTGATAGGAGAGTTTCGAATCGGCGATCCCGAGCACCGCCTTGATCACGCAGACGCAGAGCGGCTGGACGGCGAGCATGGCCAGAATCTTCACCCGGAAGGGGTCGGCGAGTGCCCGGTGGACGGTGCACGCCGCCTCGATCGCGGCGTCGCCGGGCAGCCGCTCGATCAGCCCCTCGATGCCCCCGCACCGGCAGAGCGACGACTCGATCTCGGGCGGGAGGCCCGCGTATTCTTCCCTGCACCTATCCTTCTCTGCCAACCGTAACTCACCTCCGCTGTTTCAAATTAATATGAAATGGCAACCGATATATATACATCGATCTGGCAGGAAAACCTGCGCTGCCGCCGCCGCAGCCCGGCAGGGCACCCCTCTTTTCTTTCGGCCCAGGAGAGATCTATTTCAAAAAATAATGAAACCATAACCTATATACACCCGCACCGCCAATCGAAGATTCAAACAAATTTGAAACACAATCACATGGTGATGAAATTGACTGAAAAAGATGCAGTGAAGAAAAAAGGCGGGCTCCTTTCCCGCCTGCGCTCAATGGGCGGACAGGACTGCGGATGCGGCTGCTGCGGCGGCGTAAAGATCGTACCGAAAGAGAAGAAGACCGAAGAGAAGGAGTAAGTGAGGGGGATGGAGAGGGAAACAGGACGGAGGGAGAACGACGGCGCTCACTGAGACGCTTCTTGAGGCCGGGGGGTTCTTCGTCGTCATCGCCGGGGAACTGCTCATCCTCTTTGTCGGGATCAGTTTCCTGGTCGGCCTGCTCCATGCCTACATCCCGGAGGAGCGGATCAGGCGGACCCTCGCCGGACGAGGCGAAGGCACGTCCACCGTCCTCGGCGGTGTCTTCGGAGCGCTCACGCCCTTCTGCTCCTGCTCCACGATCCCGATCCTGGTGGGACTGCTGAACGCCGGGATCCCGTTCGCCGCCTGCATGGCCTTCCTGCTCGCCTCACCGCTCTTAAACCCGGTGATCCTCTCCCTCCTCGCCGCCCTCATCGGCCCGGTGCCGACGGCGGCGTACGCCGTCATCACCTTCTGCGCGGCCATCGTGCTCGCCACCCTCCTGGGGCGGTTCGGGTTTGAGCGCTACGTGAAGGAAGTGACCGTCGAGGGGATGACGGTGGCGCCGGGATGTGGGTGCGAGGGCGGTACCTTTGCGGAGCGTCACGGCCCGCGGTTCTCCGCCGCCCTGCACTTTGCCGTCGCACTCTTCCGCCAGGTCTTCCCGTACCTCCTCCTCGGCGCCGCCATCGGGGCCTTCATCTACGGGTTCGTTCCGGCCGACCTCATCGTCTCCGTGGCCGGGCCGGACAACCCCCTTGCCATTCCCGCCGCCGCCCTGATCGGCATACCAATGTATATCAGGGCCGAGACAATCATCCCGATCAGCGCCGTCCTTCTCCAGAAGGGGATGGGCACCGGGGCGGTGATGGCCCTGATCATCGGCGGCGCCGGGGCGAGCATCCCGGAGATCACCCTGCTCTCGGCGATCTTCGAGCGGCGCCTGGTGGCGGCCTTCGTCGTCACCGTCCTCGGGATCGCCGTTCTTGCCGGATTCGCCTTCGGTGTCATTTTACCGGCATAAAAGAGAAGGAACACACCACACCTCGAACACCAACAGCACAAGAGAGAAGATCATGATAGACATCCTCATCGGCTCCCTCCTCATGGGCTGGGATACCCTGCTCGGCTACCTCGCCGAGCACGTGCTCACCTGCCTGATCCCGGCGTTCTTCATCGCCGGCGCCATCGCGGCGTTCATCAAGAAGGAAGCGATCCTGAAATACTTCAGCCCGGACGCAAAGAAGAGCGTCGCCTACGGCCTCGCCTCGGTCTCCGGGACGGTGCTCGCCGTCTGCTCCTGCACAATCCTGCCCATGTTCGCCGGCCTCTTCAAGCGGGGCAGCGGCATCGGGCCGGCGACCACCTTCCTGTACGCAGGCCCGGCGATCAACATCCTGGCGATCGTCTACACCGCGAAGGTGCTCGGCTTCGACCTCGGGCTGGCGAGAGCGATCTTCGCGATCCTGCTCGCAATCGTGATCGGTCTTGTCATGGCGACGCTCTTCAGATCGCACGACGCCGAGACGAAGAAGAAGATGGCGGCGATGCCGTCGGTCCCCGCGGGCGGCGAGGCAGAACGCCCCCGCTGGGCCGTCCCCCTCTTCTTCGTCCTTCTCGTCGGGATCCTGATCGCCGGCACCGCCCAGGTCGACTGGCTGATCAAGTTCCCGGTCATCTACGCCCTCACCCTGGGCACGGCGTACCTGCTCATCTACTTCTTCGAGCGGGACGAGGTGACCGAGTGGGGGTGGGAGACCTGGGACCTGACGAAGAAGATCTTCCCGATCCTCCTGGTCGGCACCTTCGCCCTCGGGATGCTCGCCTACTTCCTCCCCCCGGAGACCTTCAGCCCATTCTTCGGGACGAACTCTCTCCAGTCGACCCTGCTCGCCTCGATCGTCGGGACGATCCTGTACATGCCCACGCTCCTGGAGGTGCCGGTGATCGGGACGACCTTCGGCTACACCTCGGGCGTGATGGCCGGGGGGCCGGCGCTCGCCCTTCTTCTCTCCGGGCCGAGCGTGAGCCTGCCCTCGCTCCTGGTGATCTCAAGGGTGATGGGGCCGAAGAAGACCGTCGTCTACGCCCTCCTGGTGGTCGTCTTCTCGGCCCTCGCGGGGTTCGTGTACGGCATGATTATCGGGTGAACCAGACCATGGCAAGAGATGACAAACCCTGCTGCGTCGCCGAGGCGATGCGGCGGATCAGACAGATCGATGTCGGCGGGATCGTCGTCGGCCTCGCCATGCTCGACGATTCCATCGACGAGGTGCGGGAGATGCACCTCGATGGCGCCGACCGTATCGCAGACGAACTCCTGAAACAGATAAAAATCTACAACTACGTCCCGGGCACGGCCGAAGATACCTACCGGTCGGCCCTGCTCAGGGAGTACGAAAAAAAGGTGACACCATGAAGATTGAAATCCTCGGAACTGGCTGCATGAAATGCAAGCGCCTGGCAAAGAACGTCGAAAAAGCGGTCGCGGAACTCGGCGTTACTGCCGAGATCGAGAAGGTGGAGGACATCACCGCCATCGTGGACCGCGGGGTGATGCTGACCCCGGCGCTGATCGTCGACGGCGAACTGAAGGTCTCGGGCCGGGTGGCCGATGTGGCCGAGATCAAGGAGATCCTCCAGGGAGGGAACTGACGATGGCGGATCAACCGACCTGCACCTGCGGGCAGAACGAGAAAAAACGGATCATCTTCCCGTGTGCCGGGCAGGCGAACACCGGGCAGATCGCCAACCTGGCGGCCGTCGAACTGACCGAAGAGGGCTTCGGAAGCACTGCCTGCGTCGCCCTGCTCGCCACCGGCGCCGAAGGCGTGGTCAAGAACGCAAAGAACGCCGACGAAGTGGTCGTCATCGACGGGTGCCCGATGTCATGTGCGAAAAAGATCGCGGAGGCACAGGGCATCCCGGCGGACCAGCATCTGGTCGTCACCGACCTCGGCGTCGCCAAGGGCCCCTCGAAGGCCTACACCGACGACGATATAGAAACGGTCGTTGAGGCGGCATGGGAAGGGCGCGGTAAGACTGAAAATAAGAGCGCCCCCGAAGAGAAAAAGCCCGGGAACGGCAACTGCGGGTGCGGCTGCGGCGGGAAATGCTGACGACCGGGTGAGCATGGGGTTCACGGTGGTCACCTGCTCGGGCATATCGAGCACCGGAAAACTGACGGCCCAGACCGGGACGATGCTCCTGCACCGCTGCGGCGGCGCGGTCGAGGCGTGCGTCGCGGCGACCGGGCCGGCGGCGGCGCTGGAGAACGCGGTCAGAGGCGCCGAGGAGATCCTGGTGCTGGACGGCTGCGAGGACTGCTGCGGGAAGAAGAAGGTGCGGGCGCTCGGGGTGGAGCCCGACCTGCACATCGTCGCCACCTCGTGCGGGATCGAGAAGAGGGGGATGGAAGAGCCGCACTACGCGGAGATCGAACGGCTCTCCGCCGCCGTGCGGGCGGCGATCGGGCGGTGATGGTCTTCACCCCCACCCGAGCATCTGCAGCACGATCGCCACGGCCCCGCCGGAACGCCGGCATCGACCCGCTCCTCGGTGACGTCTCGCTCCCGGTCATCGCACATCGGAAGACCCCCCTATCTCGACGTGGTGATTCTGTCGCGGCCAGGGCAATGCTTGAGCTCGCCCGCCAGTCTACACAGAGATACAAAAACCAATCGATCCGCTCTCCCCTCTCTCCTCACATCTCCTTTAAAAAAATTGATGAATCCCGAAGATCCACCTGTACCCGGAGACAATAGACGTGACCCCCGCACTCACCGCCCACACCCTCACCAAAACCTACGGCGACACCGTCGCCCTGGACGCCGTCACCCTCTCGGTCGAGCAGGGGGCGCTCTTCGGCCTCCTCGGCCCCAACGGCTCGGGAAAGACCACGATGATCAAACTCCTCACCGGCCAGATACGCCCGTCGGGCGGGACGGCGAGCGTGCTCGGCCTCGACGCCGCCGCCGACCCGGTGGGCGTCCGCTCCCTGGTCGGGATCATCCCCGAGCAGGAGACGCCCCCGAGTTTCCTCACCTCCGAAGAGTACCTCCGCCTCGTCGGCTCGATCAGAAAGATCCCGGACGTCGAGGAGGGGATGGCGTGGTGGTTCGACTACCTGGAGTTCGGCGACAAGCGGGACGTCCTCTGCAAGGACCTCTCGCGGGGCACCAGGCAGAAACTGATGTTCGCCCAGGCCTTCCTCCACCGCCCGGT
>ENA-ORXD01001053-ORXD01001053.1-sediment-metagenome-genome-assembly--contig:-NODE-1053-length-26359-cov-5.100335_pt1 | contig 26359 bp, 23 predicted proteins | sample MGYA00237862_ERZ511471 | MGnify/ENA metagenome assembly ERZ511471 | reverse complement strand
AATCGTAGTGACTGCGCTCGTTTTGATGCTGCAGTATCAATTCCCTTAATTCCTTGTAGGTTCGTATTAAATCCTAACTTTTTATATGCGTGCGCTTCATCTACTAACAGTGCATCGATTCCAAGTTTCTCAAACCAGAGAACATCATCCGTTTTTCTGTCAAGTAATCGCCTTGCAGTTGTATCGGCCTTTTTGATTGCCTTTTCTTCCTGCTTTACGCTTTTCTTTTTGCCGGATGACTGCTTTGCATTTTCAAGCTCAATATCACGCTTCTGTTCAAGTTTCTTTATTTCGTTCTTAATGCGACTTGCAATAAACCTAGAACCTTTGTCACTACTGGACTCAGCTTCATCAAGCATTGCCAGTTTATCATTTATCTGTTCCTCGATGTATGCTGCAACGCGGCTCGGATCATCCGGAATAGCATCAAGGAATGAATGATATAGTACAACGATATCCCAATCATTGTAGGCAATCTTTGAAAATAGCTGTTTCCGTTGGCTTGCTTTCAGGTCTTTATCTGACGGGACCAATACTTTAGCATTCGGATAAAGCTCTTTTATCTGGCCGATGAACTGCTTGTATGTTGAACGCTGAACAATTATGGCCGGTTTATTGGCCAGTCCTAGCCTGCGCATTTCCATTGCAGTAGAAATAAGGGTTATTGTTTTACCCGTTCCTACTTCGTGGGCTAGTAGCGTTGCATGTTCAAGGCTTCTGAGTGTACCTTCCTTTTGATGCTTTCTTGGAGTCTTAATCTTCGTTGCATTCGGGAAGTGGTCGAAACTATCTACACTGACATTCTTCTTTACAGTTGCATTGAATTGGTCATTGTAAACGCTCTCAACTCGCTTAGCTGTTTCTTCATCTGAGCTTTTAAGCCATAATTCAAACGCATCGCTAAGCTCAGTTTGCTTTGCCATTGCCTGCATTGTAGCAACATGGTCCTTCACGGATACCGTTTTACCTTGGGCCGGGTCAAATACCCTTTTATATATGTTTGTGGGCCGGTTATTCATTGCATCAAGAGCAATACGACTACCTGGAATATTTGTCATTCCTGCACTTTCATCCTTTGAATTACCTTCATTGGAGAATGTGGCGGTAAATTTCTCTCCTTTGGTTTTATGTATCTTCCCGGATACACCAAACTTTTCTTTGAAGAAATTGTCGTAAAGGTCTGTCGGAACCCACGTACTCCCTAATTTCATTTTGATTAAGTGGATTGGAATAGGAGTAGGGACCACATTTTTCAAGGCATCGATATTGTCATTGTATAAACCTTCATCGTTGGCCGATTCAGCTTGTTTAAGCTTCTTGATGACATTCCCTGACAGGTAATCATCTTTCGACTCTATGATTCCTGTAACGGGATTAATAAAGCCTTCGCCCTTTGCTATGTATTCATCCTTTACTGCCTGCTCACTGGTTCCTAGCAATTCAGCCATATACCTTGTGTCTATTCGACCATGCATATACTTGCTGAGGTTTGCAGCATCTTCAAGAGACTCAGCCTTAACAATCGGCTTATTACCCAGAACCCTCTTTGAAAAGATATCTGACTTTGATACGATGAACGTGTCTTTCTTTTTAGTTCCCGGAGTAATGTCTTTCTTCTCTTCTATATTTTCGATTGCCGAAACAGATGGGAAATCGACATCATCTTCCAGGAATTTAATCTTAGTATTGTTGTTTAAAGGGCCATACTTCTTGACAAACGTGTCATACTTCTCGTTAAGGTCCTTCCGGTTTCCCTCAATTCCAAGTGAATTGTCAATCTCTGACTGGATAAGGTCATTGATGGAGTTTTTTAATCCGATGTAATCACTAAGGCATTCAGTTTTACTATATCCGGAAACATTGTTTTTATTCCAGTCAGTAGATTTTGCTGCTCCATCTTCGATGATATGAGGCTTCCCATCGATAATGGTAAGGCCACCCTCTTTGATGCTGCTTGAATTGTCATCGAATTTTACATCAGCCTTTTTCTTACTGTAGATATCGGTTGGCAGTTGTGAAATAAAGTCTTTCAACGCTTCTGCCTGATCCAGTCCTCGTATCGGAGCTACACGTTGCTCTGTCGGGTGCATTTCGTTACCACCTTCAAATCCAAACTTCATCTCACCGGCAATCTTATCCGGGTTCTCAACAAAGAACTTATTGTAAGACATTGTTGCAGTCTTCTCAATGTCCCTTGGAGGATAAAAGGAATGGTCCAATATCGTGTAAGGTGCCTGACGAGCTATCGATACATCAAGAATATCCTTTGCGTATGGAGATTTACCGGCCTCTGTACGCTTCTGTATAATGAGAATGTCAGATGAAGCCTCTGTGCCTGACTCAGATTTGAATGTATCAGAGTTTAGACGCATAGCATCAATCAGGTCAGCATTGCCATCATTCACCAACCATCGGCGCAAGGCATCGCTCTTATCCATCGTGGACGTAGTAGTAATAAATACTCCGATGCCACCCGGTTTCAGCTTGCGAACGCTCTTAGCTATAAAGAAGTCATGAATATCAAACTTAGCTGAAAGTGCCTTTTCGTTTGTATCATGCACTTTGAATTGACCAAATGGAACGTTGGTAACAACCAGGTCAAGGCTATTATTGGGGACCTTTAGTGTTTCAAATCCATCGATAGTAATTTTTGCATCCGGGTAAAGGGCTTTTAGAATCATGCCGGACACATCATCAAGCTCAACGCCCATCAGACGAGAGTTCTTTGATATTTCCTTTGGCATAAGTCCAAAGAAGTGACCAATACCGGCAGATGGCTCTAGGATGTTTCCACCTTTAAAGCCAAGCTTCTGGATCATATCCCAGATATCCGATACAATTTCGGTAGGAGTGTAGAAAGAGGTAGTAGTAGAAGCCCTTGCAGCTTTATACTCTTCGGGAATTAATGAGCCTCGTAGTTTATCATTGTATTTGTGGCTGTCATTGAATACACTTGATAGTCCTCCCCATCCTGTGTACTTACGAAGGACTTCCATTTCATCCGGAGTAGCAATCCTGTCTTCTCCCGATAACTTCTTGGCAAGCTTAATCGCTTTGATGTTCGCGTTAATCTTCGCAACATCTCCGTGCGGAGCAAGACGCTCACCCCTCTCAATGACATTGTTATTGGTATTCCTTACAGTTGGCTCAGAGCGTCGATCATTTTGGTTACTTCCTGCATCGATACTTCCCTCACTTGGCTTGTCGGAAGTTCCTCTTCCGGTGCCAGGTAATCCATTATCAGTTCGTTTATCTCCTGTTTGTACAGGTCGGTATGTTTCTCGTACCGACTCCGAAGGTCTTGGGCTATCCTGACCATCTTTTCTACGTCCTGTTTCAACTCCTTGGGATTCTCCCGGAATTGTTTGCGTAGGAAGTCCGGTTTTGTCGATGCCAGATGTTCCATCCTCGCCCTTGCGTAAGCTGTTTGTATTAGCATTGTCGGTTGTTTTGTCTAAATTTACATTACTTTTCTCACTTTCTTGCTTTGAAGGTGAAGGATTTAACTTAATATCCGAAGTTTTTTCCTCCGGAGAATTGATTGATTCAGCAGGCAGTGAAATATCTTCCTTATTCAAGTATGGTTTCAGTGCTGCAGATATCTTTTTTGCGAAGTCGCCGGCATTGATACCGCTACTTGCATACAGGTTGCTACCTGACCACTGCTTATCCTTTTCGATTACACGAAACAGGAACCTACCTTCAATCTTATAGTTGTCATAACCTCCACCGCGTGTGTAATCCGGAGAGTAAGGGATGCTAACGTAAATTCCATACTTTGAACCATTGGCCCACAACTTGAATGAAGCATTACCTCCGGCCGGTGCAATGTTTACATCGGAGTAGATGACTTTCTTTTTCCTTACGTCATGGTCCATCCCAAGGAGCTTCGCCAGTTCCTTCGAGAACTTGGCTACATCTTTCTTTATGGTTTTAGATATTACTACATTGGGGTATTCGTGGTCTATATTGCCAGTTTCATAGGCATCTTGGTGTAATTGCAGCTTACTTTCTATTTCATCCAGTAGGCTATTAATGTTCTCTATTACTTTTCCGGCTTGTTCACCATCTTTGACATTCTTAGCTTCGTCAATGACAGCCTTGCTCTCTGCTTCGATAGCTTCTGTACTTCTTGTGGCGACAGTTGGTTGCTGTTTTCCATCGGGTTTTGAGTTAAGTTTTGATTTTATGCCTTCGATAATTCTATCGTGGCTTATGTTTTTTCGTGCTGCAACGAAATTCCGGTATGTTTCAGGGTCGTTTTTGCGGTTCTTTAATTCCGGGAACGAGCTGAATTGTTCCAGATGCTTTAATGTATTGAGGTAGTCACCTACAACTGCGGCTGTATTTTCGCGAAGAGCATCAGCTTTTGTGTTTACGAGGTGGTCGATCACTCGCTGCTCAATCTCCTGTGGCGTAATCTTAGTCGGTGTTTTCTCAATAGGCTTCGCTACCGGTTGGCTATGGTCACCGTTTTTAATCCAGTCGTTAAACTGGTCGTGGCTCATTTCAGTAATAGAACCAAGACCTTTCCATCCTTTTTCGTAGTTTGAATTGTAAGCGTCAGAAGCTTCCTGCTTGGAAGAGAAGCCCATCATTACCTTGTGTTCGTCAAATTTGCCATCGGCATTAACCTGGTCCACTACATAAACGTTTCCGGACGTAGGGTTATCAGATAATACAACATCGATAGGATCACCGTCATTACCTTTGGTCCCTAAGATTTGTCCGTAGTCATGGTTCATCTTAACGGACCAGTCTTTACCATTGTCATCTTTTCCGCTACGGGTTCCTCCCTTTGCAGTTTCGATGGATATATCCTTCCCGTTGATGCTTACGTGGCCCTTCTTATAGTTGCCTGCCTCTTTTTGTGCATCCGTAGGCTCTGGATTAACTTCTTTACGGGCCTCTTCTATATTAGCCTGCACATTCTCATTATCCACAGGACGCTGACCAGTTTCGGGACTGGCCGCTTCCTGAACCGGTGCCGCCTCAGTGGTGTGGTCCGGAGTATCTGAACTGAATAGCTCAGGCTTAACCTCTTTTGCTTTATTGTATGCCTCTTCTAACGTATTCCCGACAGACAGAACAGAGTTTTCGCCATCCTTTATTGAAATCTTAGCTCCAATCTTACCCGTAACAAGGCCTTTCTTGTCTAATTCAGACTGAATGCTATTTCCTTCTTTCCCTCCGGTGTCTGTACTCTCTGATAAAGTGGTTGGTGTACCCAGGTCAGAACTGGTTTTACTACCGGGACCATTTTCTTCTTGTCTTCCATCGGCTTTAGGCTTTATGGTATTTCCAGTATTCGTGTCGGAAGGACTTGTATTTTGTGCGGTGTGCTGAGTATCATTAACATTCTGTCCGATTCCATTTTCTTTTCCTACATCCCCAACATTTCCGGTTGAATCCCCATTAACATTGTCATTTCTTCCCTTTGCATTTCCGCTACTTTCTGCAATGTCATTACCAGACTGTCTGTCGATGGTAGTTGTAAGCCCAGGGTCATTGGCTTTGGTTGCGGTGTCATGATTTTGTTCAGATTTAACAGGGTTGTCCTGCGTAGATACAATGTCCAGTGTAGTGTTTCCACTCTGGTCCATCGCTTGCTCCTTCGCTTTAGTTTCTTCATTTGACTGGTGATTAGGTAATGATTCAGCTATTTTACTGCTAAGTGCAGCGTATGTATCCGGGTCATTCTTCACTTCAATGCCATCGGTTTTACCCAGACGGATACGGGCCATAACCTGAGCTTTCGTTGCTTCTTTTCCTCCGATAGCGTATTTAGGACCAAATTTCGAGTCGAATGCAGCTTTAACTGTATCATCAGAGTTTGAAATGTCAAGCCCGGCAATCTCTTCTTTCGTATCAGCAGCGTTAATCATCTCAACTGCTTCATCTGAAGGGATACTTTCACCATGCCATGTAGGTTCCTTTACCTCCGGTTTTTGTTCTGTACCGGGCATTTCCGGTTGATTGTCGGCCGGTTTATTATTCTTTGGAGTAAGCCTGACAGTATATACGAAATCTGAAAACTCGTTATTAGGGTCGGTATCTTCTCCTACTACTTCGACATCATATCCATTCTTGATCTTAGGCTTACTCTCCACCATCTTCTTAGCCTTTTGAGCGTCAGAGGCAGTCGTGTAAGTCTCATTGAGTTGTTTACTCCCATCTGAGTGGGTGACAATCCCAACTCGCTGAGCTTCCTTTCCGTTTCCGATGGTGACTTCTGTAACATTGCGTCCCATGCCCGTATCGTTTCCTGCCGGGTCGGTCGGCCCTGTGGTCTGGACTGGCGTGGAATTCCCTTCTTGAGTGTTGCCTGGTTGTTGTGTGCTTTCGGGTTGACCATTTTGTATGGTATTATTAGGTGAGAGTCCATCGAGTGTAAGTTCATCCGGTTGGACCAACTGAGTAAATTCATTCTCTCCATTGGAGGACTTAACCAGAATTGTACCGTCCTGATTTACGGCAGATACTTCTCCTTTATTCCCATCTGCTGTAGTTACAGCATCGCCTTCCTTGAATTGAGAAGCTTGGTTGATGTTATTCTGCTTATCGATAGCTCCATTGTGCTGTGATACGGCTTGGTCCTCCACCATATTCCACTGGTTATCGAACGCGGTCATGTTTTCCTGCTTGAATTGTTCGGCAGGAATACTCACAATGGATTCTGCATCGAGGTCATGTGCTGACTTAATCTGCGGTTCTCCGGTTGGGTTTTCCGGGTCCACTACAAATATCTGCTCGTTAGGGTTCCTTAAATCACCCTTCCGGATAAGCCATGGCTTGCCCTGATTGTCTTTTACTGAAACAATGTTCCCATTTTCATGGGACATAGAGTTGATGGAGTTGTTGAGTTCACTCTCGTACTGCCGTTCTCTCTGGCTGCGTAAAAGCTGTATCTGTGATACTTGGTCCTGTGGTGCATTCTTTTGGTCGTATTTATTTATAAGTTGCTCCCAAGCATATCCTTTATTGGCTTTCTGCATCGGTGCATCATGTGGAATATCGACAAAATCACCATTTGAGTTAACGGCCTTATATCCATTATCTGATTTTCCAATGATGTATGAAGGATTACCTTCTGCATCCTGCGCCACATAGATGTTACCTTCTTTGTCTGAAACACGGTCAAGAGTTTGCTTTACATTCTGGCTGAATGCTTCACGTTCAATATCCGGCCTGACGCTTCCTGTTTTATTATGGGAAGATATGGCCTCATTAAACACATCGTTGGGTACCGTGAATGAATTCTTAATCTGGTCCTGCGATAATTCAACAACTTTACCGGAAGGAGTCATACCTTTATTACCTCCACTTCCATCAGGAATTATCTCAACAGGATTGCCTTTTGCATCCTGCGTAAGAGTGACGCTTCCCTGTGCTTCACGCCTTGCTTTATTGGCCGATGACTGAGCATACATCTTAAATGGAGAGAGAACACCGCTCATTACGGCTCCCGTTTCCAATGCTCCAACCATTCTCCCCTGAAATTCATCCTTACTGATGTGATGGTCCGCTATGTATCGGTCTGAGGCCATCTTCATTCCCTCTATGGATGACATCGACAACGAACCATGCGCCATATCCTTAGCCAAACCAGTAACAAGCTTCTTAGCAACGGAAGGTTCTGCTTTCAGGTAGTTTTCAATGATTGCTTTACCGGTTGCTGCCGATGCATCAGGGTTTGACATTAGCATCTTAGGAATAATCTTTCCGGCTGCTTTGTTTACAAGTCCCTTGGGTATAAGAGAGCCAAATAATTCACCGATAGGTAACGAGTAGGCAAGAGCATATGCGGCACCCATCCCCATTTTTGCATCATTGTCTATTGGCTGTCCCTGTTCTTTCTTTAATTGCTCATACTGGTGAATACCTTCGCCAAGGCCTGATGTTCCCATAACTCCTGCGGAAGCCATTGCAATTGCAGGGCTTTTCGTAAGGACGGTTGCCAGACCTAATCCAACATACGGTGCGGCACCGGCAACAACTCCCTCTACCTTATTCTGTGGCTTTGGGGTCTTATCGTTCCACGAACGTAGGTCGTCAAGGTTCTCATTCAGACGCTTGTCTTGCTTGTCTAAATATCCCTGCGCACCTTCCGGAAGAATGTCTTTTGCTTTGTCGTTAAGATACTTTGATGCTGATTCAATACCATATGCGACAGGAAATCCTATTCCGTGGCCGGCAATACTCATTGTACGTCCAACCGAGGTATCGTTAAAGAAACCATGTTCCGGCTTTGGGTCATTGAGTCCAAACGTTTTACCGATATTGGCGTAAACGTCATCATTCAATCCCTTTGCCTTGCCTGGATTCTCGTTTTCGTACAGACCATGAACGATTTTCTTGTAGTCACCACCATATGTATTAATGATTTTGTGAACTACTTCATCACTCAGCCCTTTGGCCTTCTGTGGGTTTTCATGCTCATAAAGAGCGCGAATCATCTTTGAAAGCTTCTGGGTCCTGTCGTTGTTTGGTGTATCAGTGTTCATAAGGGAAATCAAAAGGATTTGTTACTGAATCGTTTTTAGCAGTGTCAACTACGGGAGTCTTACTTACATCCGGGTTCCATCGTGGTTGTGCTATTGGCTGAGGCAATGCTCCTATTGGTGTATTCGGGCTGTCTGAATGGCCAAAGGCTCCATTTGCACCCTGCTGTGCGGAAAGCTTATTCAGGTATTCGACAACAATCTGCTTCTTAGCCTCCGTTGGGTTATTATCAAACTGAGCCAGGTATGCCTTCAAATCGTCAGGAGTAGCTGTCTTAGTAGCCTGCTCGTACAGGTTTCTAAAATTATCCTCACCAATATCAGTAGTGATACCGGTTCTTGGGTCTTTCCATGGAAGGAACTGCTTTGTTTTTGACGCCTTGTCTTTCGCATTGGCGGCAGTTGTCTTCTTGTATGAAGCATCGCTCTCTGCTCTCATTCTGTTAGTCTCAGCGTTATAAGCAGATATTCGCTGCGTGATGTTATTGTTGTCTTCTGTCAAACCAAGGGCTTTGTCCTTATATGCGTGGTCGTACTTCGAGTTTGCGTTGGCAGTATCAATCTTAGCTTGGTCCATACCTAGCTGAATGCGGCGAAGTTCACCGGCTGACTTCTGGTATTCATAGTTCTTTTTGTCGGACTGAAACTTCGATTTGTTCTGCTCGATCATAGAGTACAGGTTGGAAACCATGTTATCCGGCTGTCTCTTGTTTATGGTTGCATTGTTGGATAAGCCTGCGGCCTCACCCAGAGTAGCAAGTGTTTTTCCAAGAACATTAATCTTTGCAGCGTTCTTTAACCGGTTTTCCTTCCCTTGGTCATATACAGGAGGACCAGACAAGAAAGGGACCGCTCCATTTGTTTTGGATTGGTCCATCACCTTCTTTATGTAGTCATTTTGTGCAAGCTTGTTATCCGGTTGTGCAGGGTTCAGCTCACGCGGAGTTAACTCAGTCGGAGGAACGCTATTGAGAATCCGGTGTACTTCCGGGTCCAGGAGTGAGTTGTAGTTGTATATGTCGAGTCCCGGCATTACTTCGCACCTCCCATAGCGTATAAACCTGCGATATCCGACATCCCGGACATTGCATTACTGAATAGATTGGAACCGGATGCTGATTTATTATTTAGCAATCCCATTTGTGTTCCGAATAGTGACGAAGTAGCATTTGCATACGATGATTTGAGGCTGTTCTTATACTGAGTACCTAATCCGGCAATCTTATTCAGAGAGTCGGCATAGCTCGATGTGGCCATACGTTTGTCTGCAAGGGCAGATTCGGCCGTTCCTCCGGTTATCTCTGCTGTCTGTTCAGACTTTTTGATGTTGTCATCCAACCGTTGACGAAGAGTAGATAAGAAAGAAGTGGCTTCCGAGGTATCGGCAAATCGTTTATTCATATCGGGCAGATACATTGAATCGATTTGGTCTTGCCTGTTATTCAGCTCAGTTTGCATCTGGTTATTAGCATTTCCAGACTTCGCCAAGCCAAACAAACCGGCTCCCATATCTGCTCCACCAGTAATTAAAGACAATATTGTTAGTGGGTCCATAGCTTAAAGTTTTGGTAGAAGTGAAGATATGAAGTATGTTGATAACAAAACTGTTATATTTTGCGCAAAAAAGAGGCATGAAAGAAAAAAAAGTCAGGAGAAATAAACCAAGCTACACCAAGACAGAGAAGGTAGCAGCGTTGAAGATTCTCGAACGCAATGACTTCAACTTCGCTATGACCACTAGAGATACCACTATTCCGAAAATGACATTATCCAGATGGAATAAGCAGCTAGGACCGGAGGTATTCGACAAGTCAGGGCTTGTGAGAAGCATATCCAGAGACATGGATAAGAAGCTAGATGATGAAGAGGACAAACTGATTAGTCTGGTATTCGATGCAAAAAAGAAAGCACTCGAACGCATTATAGAGCTGATACCCAAGGAGAAAGACATGAATAAACTTTCTAACGTACTCAAAGCACTAGAGCCAAACAAGGGAACCGGAGGGGAACAACCACCCGTAGCCGGAGCAACCAACATATTTAATCAGATTGCAGCAAAATGTAACACACTAATACTTAGCGATGGAGACAGCAATTAAGATCACCGGACTAACAAACAACGTGAACGATGGAGGCACAAGCCAGTTATTCAACCTTCGTTACGAACGTGGAGCCATGCGACCGATAGGTAATAAGGTTCAGGCCTATCAGCATCCAGACCACACATACATTAAGTATTTCCTGCATAGGAATTCAGACTACACCCACTGGATTGGATGGACTGGCACCGCGTTAGAGTGGTTTAATCCTGCTGATGGAACTGTAACACAAGTTATTGACTCAAATATAACCGATGTACTGACCATTGTTGCTCTTAAAGGCTTTGTCATTGTCACACAGTCAAGTGGATTGAAGAGATACCTGTACGGAAGTAGCACAGGGACGTATGACCTGTTCGACCTGGACCTTCCGGCCGTAAACATCCAATTTGTAGAGGAGAACATGGAAGGTGTTTCTACTGCATACGGGACAGATGCAGCACAGGTCCTTAATAACATCTACAAGAAAGAGAACGAAATGTCTGCCAAGGGAAAGATGCCCGGAGGCGTATGTGTTCGGTGGGCTTTCCGGCTTTATGACAATACAACCATCTTCCCATCGCAACCGGTATATGTGAGTCGTGATACATTGGGAGGCATAATCGGGAAAGATGCATCCGGATGGATAAGCACATTCAATGTGTCCGGTATTAAACTGACGCTGACGAAGGATGACCTTGCTTTTTTGAATCCAATTAAGGATATCGTAGTAGGTATTGACATATTCATGTCTACACCGGAACGGATGTTTAAGCTTGATGAGTTCACATTGACAACAGATGTACTTCCGACAGCAGATAATACCAACTCAGCCATGAGTGATATGTTTGGTTGGAATCCGAAGTTTAAGACACTGCATGATGCAGCGGTATGGTATCGCGTTTTACAAATAGACTCAGTCGATGTTATTGGATCGGGAGCATACGAAAAGAGCATCGATCTTGAAAATTATTGGACCAATTACAGCTCGAAAGTTCCTCTTGTAGTTGACTCTGGCTCATGGCATGACCTTACCGGAAGGACCGGATTTGTGTATAATGGCCGGTTAATGTTGGGAGAAATCACTACTCAACTCTCTGAGAATTCCATATTTGACTCATCATTAGACTACAGTGTGCTTAACACGTACTCTGAGGTACATACACCACCCGGGAGTACCGTTTATAGGTTCAAAGAGGCAAAACCGGGTAAAACGGTAACGTATGTCAAGACCGATGAAGGAGAAAAAACAGTTGTGGCCGATGTTCCCATCAATATATATGAAGAATGCACGTATGATGGAACAAACTTCACGCCGACCGGAAGCACTACATATAAAACAGGTCTTCCCGGAATCCTATGGTATCCTGATGAACGAGCAAACAAGATGGACATAATTGTGTTCGATGGCACAAATTACCGACTAGTGAAGTCAATCAACCTTAAATCATCCGACTATTACAACTATGCGTTTGCTCTCAACTTCACCTGGGACCTGATTGGATTCGATTATACTACCCGGAAACAACTTCCCGGCACCAACTATGCAGCGCAGATAATCACATTCGACATTACCGCCATTACTGTTTACGCGGTTCCGGCGCAGGACAATGTACTTACGGATACGAATAGGATACAGGCATCCGAGTTGAATAACCCATTTGTATTCCCTGCTGAGAACAGCTACAGTCTATCCGGGAAAGTCCTGGGGATGGCAGCGAACACCGAACCATTATCACAAGGACAGTTTGGTCAGCATCCGGTACAAGTTCTGACGGACCAAGGAACATGGGCTATGGTCCAAGGATCACCACAAGCCGGTGTGCTGTTCGCTTCCATTGTTCCATCATCTTCTGAGGTTGCGCTATCCAATGAAGTATTACCGGTGAGAGGTGGTATTGTGTTCTTTTCGCAGCGAGGCATCATATTCCTGTCGGGGAAGGACGCAAAGATAATCTCACTGTCATTGGAAGGAGAGGCAATAAACCCAATTGCAGCCAACGCAAGTTACCAGTCAATAATGCAACTGGACCAATTATCGACATTATTGCCGGAAATATCGGACCATGGCAGCATTTTGGACTATGTTAACTCCGCGAGACTGGCGTATAATTCTACTAAAGACGAGCTTATCGTAATAAATCCACTTAAATTGAGTTCATACGTGTATTCTTTCCGTTCCGGGATGTGGTCACTAATAAATAAGGTGTATGCAGGAACCATCAATGCATGGCCTCAATCATTCCTGCAAGATGCAGCCGGAGTTATTTATCATGCAGACCAGGAGAGAACGGACCAAGCAGTACAGGTAATGTATCAGACCAATCCACTAATCAATAACAATCCGGTATCAATTCAACGGGCAAAGTTCAGAGCAAGCATCCAGAGCATACCAACCGTTTACACCGGCTTCTACATCTTCGGAGCGGAACGTAACAATAACTGGTTCCTGCTTGGTGGAGTACAAACGCAATCCAAGATTAAAGACTTCGAGACAGGAGCCATCGGCCGGTCTGCTATGCGTGAACTGGTATTGATATTCACAGCCAATGTTTATCCGACAGAGGACGTGTACATAGAGCCTGTTGTTACGCTTGTTGTTACGGAACGATTCACCGGTATGAAGAAGGTGACGCCAGTATAAAGCACACATTAATACATACATAGTAGTATAGTGGATAAAGCCGGGCATTGATTTGTTCGGCTTTTTGTTACTGTAACATCGTTTTCTGAAACAATAATGTTACAGAGTCAATCAGTATGCTTTTAAATCAAACCATTTTACACTGTAACAACGGATTACAGCGTAACACTCCCTTGTTACACTCACCTTATTTACTGCATCCGGTAAGATTTAACATTAATTAACACTTGGCTCATTGTGTAGTATTACCGAATACAGTAATATTGTAATATTAACAAACAAACACTTAATGCTATGAACATCTACCAAAAATCAATTATCGAGGACTCAGGCTGTACTGAGAGTGAAGTAGAAGAGGTTGAAGATATAATGCGTAATACCATTGTTCATTCAACTCTTGACTGGTTGTCTGCTGCACAATTCAAGAAAGCAGCTAAAGAAGCTTATGACGTTTACAAGTTCATGAACTCAGAAGAAGGCAAGCAGTACATAGCAAACCTAGAGGCACAGATGGAGGTAAAATACGGAGGTCAGAAATGAGCAATACGATTGAATTTACCCGAGAGTACATTAATTCAATGAAGGATAAAGGGATATTCCTTAAGACTAAACACGGACAGTTGGATATCACCAAGCCTGTTAAATATGCAACTCCTTACGATGGGGAGGAAGATTTTGTATTTGTTGTTACGAACTACAACGAGGGAACACGTAGAGTTTATATGAGGTCTACCAATATTACCGGCATGAAAATACAACCGGAAGTCCTTTCTGATATCGATGAACTAATTAACATTTAGTAATAGCTGTGCCATGAAAACTAAATTACCTGAATCAATTAGCAATGTGACAGAAGCAAGAGCTTATCTGTTTAACCTGTATCTAAATGGTGAAGATTATCATCCGGATGATGATGCAAACGACGCCTTTATTGGTATTCCTATCACCAAGGAAGAAGGGGATAAAATGAACGCATTGATGGAACAAGTGATGGATGTATGGAAGCGTGACGGGAAACGGGATGGTTTTGAACCATATGAGCATACACTAGTCATGCATAATACAGCATGGTTGGAAAAATTTGACCTACCCAAAGGACTATCGCATACAGATGCAGCTATGGCAGACATACTTCAAGTAGCTGATTGCTCAGATGAGATTATTTTTGACTCCAAGAGTTTTCTTGGTCGTATAATGGATGCACATCTTAAACACACTGGATTTTACACCTATGTGGACCCGAATACAAAGAAAAAGGTATGCATCCTTAAGCGGCCCGAAGGATTCAGTTACGAGTACGCTGAATAAATATTCACAAGCAAACAAACAAACGAAATGATTGACTTCTATTTTAACGGCATTTATTCGCACTCAAATACTATCACTGAGGTACGCGACCCTAAACTGGTGAACGTAGCTAAAAAGGCCAAATCCGGCAAGTGGTGGGTATGGTTTGACGTTACTACGGGTTATGAATGCTTAATAAAGAAAATCTAAACACTAAAAGGGATGAATAGAACATACACAGGAGCAGAGTCATCGAAAGCGATGAAGGCTGAATTAAAAGCAAAGTTTCCGAATTCTAAATTCTCAGTTCGTTACTCTTCCTTTTCCGGAGGAGACTCGATAGATGTGAATTGGACGAACGGACCTACCCGGGCGGAAGTAGCTGAGATATCAGACAAATATCAGTATGGTAAATTCAATGGCATGGATGACTCCTACGAATATACACAGGAGGTAGAGACTAACGAGGCCGGACAGGAGTTTAAATTTGGTGGTGTTAAGTATGTGTCAAATCAGAGGACCATTAGCCCATCCGTATATGAAGCAGTACGCGAAGAATTAAGGAATAAGTTTGCGCAGCGCGATGATACTGACAGAGAATTGAATTCTTTATTGGCGGCAACCAGTTTTGCAGGGAACGCACCACAGTACACCGGAATGATTAGTACAGGTGTGTCATGCGGTGACTTAGCTGAAATGTATCTTCTTGACTGGACCGAGACAATAAAGGGAGTTGAATATCATGCAGACATCGAAGGGAAGAAGAAAGCCTTGCTCGAAAAAGAGGAGCATGAACGGATGCTGTATGAGGAACAGAAAAAGAAATGGGAACGCGAAGCGGAGGACCAGAAGAGGGAGGTAGAGCGCGTGAAGGAGTTGTCCAAGCAGTTTGAGACAGTGGATGCAAAGGTTGTTACTCCTTTTATCGATACAGCTATGTTCGCTACTTACAACAGTAGGAATACACTGGCCATGTACAAAGAAGAGGTAGATGTCAAGCAGGATTATTCGAGTGACCGGATTATGGTAACGGATGTTGTCGTGGTTAATGAGGTCCTGTATGATTTTATGATTGACAACTTACTTCATGGATTTGATTGCTTCAATGGTAAGGGAGGGACAGAATCAGAATACGATTCACCGACCGAGTACGATGGGAAGTCATTCTTTGAGATACCGCAAGGAGAGCGTGAGAAGTTTCTCGAGCAATCTTACCGACTGGTCGTGCTGGTTGACTGTTTGTCGAGGGATGAATCATTCGTGGTGGACCCACAGGGATACAATTACGCAAGGTATGTAGGCCTAATTACGAATGAGCAGCAAGCCAAGTACCGCAAACTGGATGTAGAAATAGTATAAACCAATAGCCCGGCCATCGTGCCGGGTTTCAATATATCAAAGGGATGAAGATATTAATAGGATGTGAAGAAAGTCAGGCAGTAACGATAGAACTTAGGAAGCTAGGCCATGAAGCATATAGCTGTGACTTGGAACCATGCTCAGGAGGACATCCTGAATGGCATTTTAGGTGCGACATATATGATGTCCTATATTTAGGATGGGATGCAATCGGTATGCATCCAAGCTGTACCAAACTAACTGTTTCAGGTAATGCTACATATGCAAAAGGGAAACCAAAGCATCATGAAAGGTTAGAAGCTGCAAAATGGACTGAAGCACTTTGGAATGAATGCACACGTATTTGCGATAAAGTTTATTTTGAAAATCCCATCGGAGTATTACCTACTCTCACAACAATGGGTAAGCCAACCCAAATAATTCAACCGTATAATTTTGGAGAAGATGCCAGTAAAGCTACATGTTTATGGCTTACTGGATTTCCCAAGCTAAGGAATACATCCTACTATCCTCCACGCATAGTAGATGGTAAGGAACGGTGGGGAAACCAAACTGATAGTGGGCAAAACAAACTCACTCCATCACCTGACCGCGCAATGCTTAGAAGTAAGACCTACGCAGGGATCGCTAAGGCTATTGCAGAGCAATTTACTAATACTGAAAACAAACAACCTAATCTTTTCACTCTAATAAAATAATCATGTCTAAGATGAACGAATACGCAAAAGTATTAAGTCCTGAGTTTTATGAAAAATGTCCGAAAGCTGTGTTCGCAGCAATCGCAGTGAGCTTTGCCCATGTCATAACCGGCGAAGACTTCGATAAAATGGAGGATGCTATAAAAGAAGAGTGGGGGATACTTCACTCTAATCATATTGTTTCGCAAAAACCAATCAAATAATCATGCAAAAGCGAGAACAGAACATTAAAATTAGCAGCAACACCGCTATTGCTTATGAGCCGTTGTTAGCTGCTGGGCTTTCTGAAATACCTGTTTATGGTTCAAAAGCCGTGTGGGTGCAAAATGCGAATTTCCCGAATAACTACACCTTAGAGAAAAAAGATTGGATAATGGGTAAAAGTTGGATGCACGACAAAACTAAACTTCGCATTTTTGGGTGGACTGAAGAAGTAGCCTATGGCGAAAGAAAAGGAATGATTGAAGCTACTATACCGGCTTTACAAGAAGATGAAGAAGATAGCGATTGTGAAATAATAGGCTACTTTGATTCAGTTGCAAGTGCGATGGCGAACATCATTGAAAGAAACCACCCCGATTATGGAATATGGACTTAGCCTTGCAGCTAACGGACAGGTGTATGATCCGTACCTGTTCGGAACTATCGAATTACAACGGCTTTAATTGGCATGGCTTATACACCATGTTAGCAATCTTTAAAAAATTATGGACCAGTATGTAGTAACTTTTGAATTTTCGATGCTCTATTTTGACATGATAGAGTTGATACAAGTGATGAAAGATAGTAAGAGTGAGTTTATAGAACCTTACATCGAAGCATTACAAAAGATAGTAGATGAGCAAACGCAATAATTTTTTATTGTTGGTAACGGGTGCCTATCAACACCACATTTAAAAATCAATAACTTATGAATAGCATTCAGACAATACAAAAAGAGATTGCCGCTCTTGATGCAAAGGTGGAGTCAGGCAAGATAACCGACAGTGAAGTGGAGTACCTCACTATTCTGACAACTTGCGAGGGATTACTGGCCCGGACCAGGAAAGCCGGTGGAGCAGGACGCCAGAACCGGATACACGACACATTGTTTTCCCTGGCCACTGGCCGGGGAACTATCGATTTTCGCCAATTATTCAAGGAAATGTTAAAGCTGAGGAAGTACGGACCGGGTAGAATCACCCAGAAGGAGATATCCGAAGGTACCGGTGTGTCAGTTTCGAATATTTCAAGCTACATGAACAATCACACCGATATGTATGTGGCTACTTACAATAAAGTATTGAATTACATTTTAACTCACTGAACAGGAAATAGAAAAAGGCCCTGTTAATGCAGGGCCTTTTTATTCATCTACCAAAATATTTCTTATCTGTAATGCAAGTCCAACGGTATATTTTTAAACATACCTGCTATCATCGCTTCGGACCTTTTTTTTTTCCTGTTTTCCCTTAGCTCGTTTACAACCTCAGCAGTTTCCAGTAGTCCAAAGTCTTTCCCTTTTTCGATAACTTTCGCAGAAAGAGCGAGGAATACTTCAGCCGATTCATCGTCCAGTTTATACCCCATGGAACTAGCGGCAATCTGAAAGGCAACAATCTTCTCTTCTACGGACAGTTCTTTCGACTGGTCATTGTTTTGGGAAGTATCGGAAGGAACACGACAGTCTAAACTACACCACTTATCTGCTCCAAGGTCATACACCATCAAATCAAGTTGACCATGAGCAGGTACTAATATTTCGCCATTCCTAATATAGGGCTTAGCATTGATCACTGAACTCATCCCTAATGAAACAAATTCTACTCTACTTCCAATTGGAAATCTACGTTCGGCTTCACTAAGCAAGAAGTTATGCCATCTACCTATTCTGGACCTATCGTGGTTGATAAATTCAACGAAAGACGCAACCATGTTATTATCGACTATCTCAGATGCATTTATCGATGAACCATTGAACGCTACACATGGAGGCGAGCTGTAATCATCGCAACAATCATCGCAATTCATGTATTTCAATTCCGCTTGTGCAAATCCAAACATTTCATCGGTAGTACACCGAACATACTGCTTTTCATTGCTATACATTTCCATCAGGTATAGATTGACATGGTTATGACCGAAGCTTCGACCCAACATGATTGCCTGTTCAGGAGTGATGGCTGTAATGTTCTTCACACCCTTTACTTTCTTCACTCTCATTATTTGTGCTGTTCTCTTCATAATTCGATTGTTATTAGTGAGTATCAATTTCAAGTAATGCCGCACCCGACATAGCCACAGAACCAAGTTCGGCCCATAGTTCACCGGCAAGCCACTTTAAACCTTTTTGCGTGACCAAAACCTTTACTACAGCTACATCCTTACCTCCAACCGTCAGGAGTCTTTCTTTCAGGAGGAAGTATTTTCTGTCGATGTAGGTTTGCTTTGGTTCATTTTTGTCCTTGAATAGCACACCTTTATCCCGGAGCTTCTTAAATAGGGTATTCCGGCCATAGGGCAATCCAAGAACCTTGGCAGTCTGGCCCATGTCAAGATACTTTTCTGTATCCATCACCCGGTCCATAAACATTGCTTTGGGTGCCATGTCCCGGTTCCTCGCTTCGAGTAACTTATTCTCGTCACGTTCTTTCTTTAATTGTGTGGCCAGTCCGATAACCAGGTCCGGGTTGGCTAACATTTCTTCCAAAGTGGAAGGGGTAGCTGTAAATCCATGCTCCATCAGTTCCATGATCCTATCATTACACCAGATCGAAAACGCAGGAGACAACCAACGGGCAAACTCCAACGCTATATCTTTGTGAAACCAGGTGCCGGGATTTCTACCGCCTTTCGTAACTCTCACAAAATCAGTCAAACGGATATTTCTCCCTTTGAGAAGTGCGTCTAAGTATTCTTCTGATTGCTTGCCTTTTAACCAGTCTTTTGGTTGTTTCCCGAAGGATTTTGCCATTTCGGTAGCATTCACCATGACACTATCACCTTTCTGAAAGGTAATTCCATGTCCTTCGTATTCATAAATCAGATTATTCATAGGTGTCGTATTAGATTATCATAAATATTTCATTTGACGGAAGAGGACAGCTTTCAATCCATTCCATGTCTTAATTTATTTTTGGTATGAAGAATCCCAACTTACCGAGACAAGGAGTGAAGTCAAGCGGCTTAGGATTATCGATCACAAAGGCCCTTGGACCGGTGAACCATACAGAATCTGACTCGGTGATAGAGTCGGTTATGTTGGCATATCCGATGATTCCGCCTTTTTCCGTGTCATCACAAAACCGAATGTTATTTTCATTCAATATTTTCCATGCAAAATCAGGCACGAATTCCCACTCGTGTCTTGAAGCATGAATCAGGAAGGGACCCCGGAAGTTTTTTAGCGTGGACCGGTTTTCAAGTGGCTTGTATCCGTTCACGACTAACCATGCCCATGGTTGACGGATTGATAGGGCTTTTAGGATATTCACTTCATCAGATGACATAGTCATACCGTTGGAGCAATCTTTGTGATCCCAATAAATAGCAAAAGGAGAAATACCTACAACATTAGTCATGCCGCTAGGTGTCACATCAGCAATGATGGGCTTTCCACATCCGGGACATTCTACAAATTGCTTCATATCAGTGGATGCTTTACAATTTTCACCGATTTAACCCAGATCACTTTACGTGGAGTAAAATGATTATCGATGTGAGTAATGGCGATTGAGTAAATACAGAATAAAACGAACGCAAATACCCAATGGTTGTACTTCCGTAGTAGCTTAGATTTCATCGCTTCTTTCTGAATAGTCCAAAAACCCAAGGCTTAAAACTGAGTAATTCTTGTTGTAATGACCTATATTCAGATTGAATAATTTGGGCCTTGTCAGCGTACAGTTTTACCCGTTCATCAAAATTTGTTTTCCATCCCTCAATTTGCTCTTTGAGTAATTTAATCTGTTTATCCTTCTTTTCGATTTCCTTGATACAGTCGGCTTTGGCAGTATCATAATCCTTACGCCATACTTCTCTAACCCTGCCAATCTCTCGCTCTGCTTCCATCGCTTGTTTAAGGTAGGCCGCATTTTCATCCCGATATTGTTCCCTGTATTCCTCCTTAACCATGCGCACCGTATCGTCCAGGTTAATGAAATCCTTCGTAGATTTAGTGCTGACCTCTTTAATGTCCCATCTGAGAATACCTCTATCAATCATGGTCTGAACATCGAATGTGATTGATTCATCCCTGAATGAGACATTGTGTTCAAGTGGGTTCACGTATTTTGATATATCTTCCCACGGAACTCTTCTTGCTAATTTTAGCTTACCTTCAAAAAACTTGTGGTGAATTACAATACTACGCTGCTGTTCTGTAAGCTCAGCTATCGTTTTTTCTAAGCCTGCAATCTTGGCATCATTCTCTCTTAATTCAGCCAAGTCGAATTTAACCTCTGCCATAATGTTTGTTTGTTTGTTTGTTTGTGAAAGTGTGGGAAGGGTAGGGATCGAACCTACATTCTGCATTTCCATATATGCAACTTCGTTTCGAACGAATTGATTCAGTGAGGTGATTCCTCCTGAGCGGCTACCAATTTCGCCACAGTCCCGAATAATGGCTCCTTGTTGTATGAGTAGTAAATAAAATACGGTGCGGAAGATTAGATGATAAACAGACAACGTTAAATTATTTTTGACTATCCGCACCGATTGAATCTTGTTTACAGTAGTTGCTAACGAGTCATGACGGCCTCCTTTCTTATTGTTAGACTTAATTTCGGTGGACCCTGCAAGAATCGAACTTGCGACCTGGACATTATGAGTGTCACGCTCTACCAACTGAGCTAAGGGACCAGTTTACCCGGTGTTATCCGGGTGCCTTGTCGCGGCAAACGCAATCAGAAGCAACTCTAAGCCACTTGTGATTAATATCTTCGCTCTCCCTATCCGGGTGTACTTACCAGAAATATCCGTCCTCCGTTTGCAACCAGAATTAAGATACTTATCAGGAGAGCTTTTCACATTTGGGTTTTGCGGAAATGGATGGTATCGAACCATCGACCTACGGCTTAACAGGCCGTTGCTCTACCCCTGAGCTACATTCCCATTTTGGTCCTTGACTCCACGACCAATAGGCGGCTGTGTACAGCTTTCGTAATCATGTTACTTCTCAAGGTCCACAAGCAACATGACAATAAGAACGATTTGAACCTCTAGCTCTGCAAATGTATTTAAATTTAATAATATGCAAAATAAAATTAACAGATAATTACATCGATAAAATAATTTGTAAAAAAGACCGAATTTATTTGGTGGAGAGAATTTCTTTTCTATTTTTTCTAACTAAGAACAGTAACTTATTATTCTACACTCTATATTTCAGGATCATATGACAATTTTTCTTTTAATCAACTTTCTACCTAATAATAAACTTTTGATCTCTTAATATACAATATGTGAAACTGATTATGATAAATAGAATACAATCGACTGATAATCAGTATTGGGAAAAATGTAATGATTACAAAAAAGGTTTTTGGGCAAAAAAATAGCCCGGAGCGATGCCGGGCCAGTAGTGGGTAGGTGATATTATCTAACTTGCCGGATGTACCATATGTGCCTCATTTCCGGAGGTACTACGCTGTAATCCATCAATCAATCCCTCCACCAGGTAAGGGATGTACTTTTTGAAGTCGTTATTGTCGGACCAGTTGGTTACCTGAGTCACCAATAGTGGATCTTTGGTGTGACTCTTGTCGTAGACGTAGATGTAAGCGATTTTAGATGCCGTATGCTGACGCTCGTCCGAAGTGGTTGCTCCGGTTATCCCGTAAGTATTTCGCTTGTTTACGCTAATGGATGACCCATCCGATGAAATATCCGCATTCGACCCGGTGACACCGACAACCGGATGACTAACGCTTGCAGTCCGGTAGTAGTCTTTCATTGCTATTCCAATTTTGAATACATACTTGCCTTTCAATTGGTTTTCATGCATCCCTGACTTTGCAAGCGCGGCCTTGAATGTAGATATTAATTCGTCCTGCATCATCCTGGAACCCATATCGGGCTGTTTCACCGGGATTATAACGTATGATGACCCGGCCAGACTGATCGGTTGACCTACGTTATTGATGTAAACTTGTTCTGACGTAACGCATGACGACAGGACCATCAGTAAAATAACGAGCTTTCTCATTTAGTTTTTCCTTTAAGTAAAGTGAGTTCATTCTTAAGTTCATGCTTTTCTTCTCTTAACTCTTCAACTAGATTCCATAAACGATCCTTTTCCTCAATTATTTTACTGAGATCGATGTTATTATCAATATGATTTTTGATAGCTGCCTTCTGTGGCTTTAGTTCTTTCAGCATCGTACCGGCACCTGTAAGTAGCCATTCTATGTTAATGCTTGTGCTTTTTACGAGGTTCGACATCTGCTCAACCGTTATGATTCGATCACCAGACAATAGTTGAGACAGTGATTGTATCGATATCCCCATGAGTTTTGCAATATCAGTATTTCTCACAAATCCTTTCTCGTCCTGTAAGTAATTAAAGAACAGAGAGAACCTTTTGTTTATTTCTGCTTTAAATTCTTTTGATGGCATAATATTTACAATTGGTTAAATAATTATTGGGTTTTAACAAATAATTAAATAGATTTGCAAAGTCATTAAATCAATTAGGGGTAAGTTTACAAATAGTGAAATAAACCTATTCAATTTAAGGGCGAATGATGACTTTGTAAATTTTTATTAACTAAAAGTAAATAATGTGGAGCATATTAGCAATAAAAAAGATAAAAAAGTTAAAAAACTTAACTTTTTGCGCGGTATTTCCCGTATTCCTGCAGGGGATGTAAAGACGATCAAGAGTAAGATAATGACTGAACTGGATATTTCTGAACCTTCATACTATTTGAAGAAGAAAGGTGCAACAGTTATCAAACCACTCGAAAAGAAAGAGATCGAACGGATTTTTTCTGAATACAATATCGATCCTTGGACAGGTAAACCAATCCTTGGACAGGTAAGACAATTTCTGCACACTTAGCCAAGATGTCTGAATACGAAGCAGAAAAGCTGATACAACAGACAGTAATTCAAACACTAATACTGGTTGGAAAACTGCCGGAGTCTACGCCAAGGCCTGAGTTGGTAGAAAATTATGGCCGGAGAATAGTTGATGAAGCAATTAAATCCGGGGATGTAAGCATAAGAGGTAAGGGAAAGATAATGGTCAATACCGCAGAATTCCTTGCGTACTTCAATAAGAGACATCCAGAAGTAATGAATAAGGCCCGTACTATCATAGAGGTAACAAAAGATAAAGGCCGAAAAACAAGAAAGCGAAAAGGGATGAAGATTATCGCGAATTCTTGAATAACGGCCTTAACAAACAAACGCAACAAAACTATGAAAATATTCGGATACATTTTACTACTCATGGCTGTAATATCTGGTATCTATATTTTGACCGGAGCAATCCATCAGCTATTCGTTTTTATTCCAAGTGCATTCTTGTCTGTACTTATTCTAACCGAGAAGAAAGAAACCACTAAATAATTCATAATGAATATAATATTAAAGAGGCTTACCCTTACTAATTTCAAGGGGATAAAGTCGCGTACTATCGATTTCGATAAAGACACCAATATTATTGGTGATAATGGGACCGGGAAGACCACCATAATGGATGCGTTCACATGGTTATACTATGGGAAGGATTCATCTGGCCGGAAGGATTTCAACATCAAAACTCTTGACAAGGACAATATTGCTATTCCAAAACTGGACCATGAAGTTATCGGCGAGTTTATGGCTGATAACAATGAAGTAGTATTGCGGAGATTATTCCGGGAAAAGTACGTTAAGAAGCATGGTTCCGAAGTTCCTGAAATGACAGGACATGAAACTCTCTTCTACTGGAATGATGTTCCAATGCAAGCAGGGGAGTACCAGGCCAAGATTAACGGGCTAGTTGAAGAGACACTGTTTAAGCTTCTCACTAATCCACTATACTTCAATTCCATCAAATGGCAAGATCGCAGAAGTCTGCTCGTGTCAGTTGTGGGTGGGGAAAATGAGAGCGAATTACTTACATCAAAGCCAGAATACAAGGAATTGATGGACCAACTATCAAACAAGTCCATTGACGAGTTGAAGAGGGAGATTGCATCAAAGAAAAAGAAGCTCAATGATGATTTGAGGCTCATTCCGGCACGTATAGATGAAGTGTCACGCAATACACCGGAAGATATCCCGGAAACAGTTGCGGCCCTTAATGAGTCACTGATGGCGGTGAAATCTAAGGATGAACACATACGGGGATTGATGACAAGCCAGTCAAAGGCTTTCGATGCTTTCAGCGAGAAACAGAGATTGCAATCAAAGGCCATTAACGATCTAAAGGCGAAACTTCAACGATTCGAGCTTGACGCGGAAACAGAATCAAACAAGGGGGGATTGGAGAAAGAGAAAGAGATCAATAATTGCAGAAACAGTATTTCTCTCGCAAAGTCGGACCTTTCCAATGCTAAAAGCCAGGTGAAGGTCTACACGGAAAGTCGCGCAACAATTAATACTGAGCAAGAAGCCTTACGGGAGAAGTTCTCAACGATTGCCAATAGTCATATCGTATTTAACGAAGAACATTTTGCTTGCCCTACATGCAAGCGAGACTTCGATGATCTGGTTATTGATGAAAAGAAGATAGAGCTTACCAATAACTTCAACGCTGACAAGTCTGCCAAACTGGAAGCTATTAATACTTCTGGAAAAGCACTAGGCACCCGATTGGAGCGAATAAACAAAATCATAGATGGCTCAACGTCTGATGTGGAACGTATTGAGGCTCGTATCCTAGAGTTGAATAGCAAATTATCGACTCTTGAAAATTCCATGGTTGAGAAAAAACCTGTCGAACACATTCTATCCAATAATACTGAGTACGCAAAAATCAAAGCACAGATTGATGCGATGCAATCTGCACCAGTGAAGGATTTTTCTACTGAATCAAATAATTTTGACTCTGAACTTAACGAGTTGAAAGAGGAAGAGAAAGGGATTGATGCCAAACTAAAGATAAAGGAATCAATTGCAAAAAGCACTGCCCGAATAGTTGAACTTCAATATCAAGAGAAGAATATCTCTCAGCAGATTGCGACTTTGGAAAAGACTGAGTTCCTTGTATCTGGTTTCATTAAAGATAAGATAGACCACCTGGAAGGGAAGATAAACAGTCTATTTAAGAACGTGAAATTCAAATTATTCGACACCCAGATTAACGGTGGTCTTGTTGAATGTTGCGATTCAATGGTAGACGGAGTTCCTTACCCTGATCTCAATACTGCGAATAAGATTAATTCTGGACTGGAAGTAATAAAGGTGCTTAACGAACACTTCTCTACATATGCACCTATCTTCGTGGACAATTCTGAAAGCGTTGTCAACCTTATCAGCGCAGGAAGCCAGATGATCCGCCTCATTGTATCTGGTGAATATAAAACTCTAACCGTTATATAATATGGAACAGAATACGCAATCCCCTGCTATGCAGCAGAAGGATAGAGTAGACATTATCCGTGGTATCATGAACGCACCATCGGTAAAAGAACAATTTGAAAGCGTTCTGAAAGAGAATTCAGGAGCCTTTGTTGCTTCCATAATCGATCTCTACAATGGAGATACCTACCTGCAGGCATGTAAACCAAAGGAGGTAGTCATGGAGGCTTTGAAAGCCGCGTCATTGAAGCTGCCTATTAATAAAGGGTTAGGGTTCGCATACATTGTCCCGTTCAAGAAGCA
>ENA-ORXD01001052-ORXD01001052.1-sediment-metagenome-genome-assembly--contig:-NODE-1052-length-26368-cov-4.092389_pt1 | contig 26368 bp, 22 predicted proteins | sample MGYA00237862_ERZ511471 | MGnify/ENA metagenome assembly ERZ511471 | reverse complement strand
CCAATCCGGCATATATTTGTCCACCGGGGGAGTTGATATACATCTGAATCTCTTTTTCCGGATCTTCACGGCTCAAAAACAGTAATTGAGCCACAACTACGTTTGCCACCTGGTCATCAATGGGGGTGCCCACAAAGATGATGCGATTCTTAAGTAGAAGTGAGTAGATATCATACGCTCGTTCTCCCCTTCCGGAAGTCTCGATGACCATGGGGATTACGGCATTAGTTGGATTAATTGTCATAAAACACCTCAAAAGTAATGAACCCAAAATGGAAAGATCTAAGCTTCTGGTTCGTCAGAGGTGGGTTCTTTTCCCTCAGGCGTGTTTTCAACTACTGTTTCCTCAGAAGCTGATTCGATTACTTCACTTGCCTCTTCTGTATCCAATTCTCCAGTCGCGATTGCTTTTAGATGTTTGAGTAAGCGTTGATTGTAGAGGCGGTTAGCAGTATCCATTGTAACAGCATTTGTTAAAGTGCGAAGTTTTTGTGCAGGCTTATATTCCTCAAACCCTGGCATTTGTTGGAGTTGCATCATGGTTTGGGCAACAGCGTTTTCCAGCTCTCCGCGATCCAGTTCCAGTTTTTCGTTTTTGGCAATTTCTTCCAAAACCAGCGCGCGTGCCAGTTTCATCTCGGCAGATGGTCTGACTTCTTCTTCGATGAATGTCTCAAGATCTTTTTTCTGAATCTTCAAGAGGGTGTCCAAATCCATGCTTTGCTGAGCCAAATTATCTTTAATCTCTTCCAGGGTATGATCAATTTCTTCCTGCAACATATGTGGCGGATACTTCACTATGGATTCTTTGACAATTTTCTCGTCAATTAACTCAGAGTAATATTTTTCGTCATATTCCTGATTTTTTCTTTGCTCCAGTTGTTCCCGGACCTGTTCCATCATCTGATCAACCGTTTCGTAAGGGCCAACCTGTCCGGCAAAATCATCATCCAGATCCGGTAGAACCAGGACCTTAATACTTTGAACCTTAACCTGAAATTCGACAGATTTGCCTCTCAGTTTTTCTAAAGGTGAATCGTCGGGATAGGTATACTGAATGGTTTTTTCGTCACCTTCTGAAAGCCCCAGGAGCTCTTTAGAAAAACCTTCGTATGGATAATTATCTGGTTGGAAATCACTGCCGCCAACTACGAACTGAGAGGGGTTTTCTTTGATAACATCCGGATCCTCATCCTCGTCAGGAGTGGTCAGCTTGCCGCTTAGAATAGCATAGACAAGATCGCCTTCTTCGATGGGGCGGTCCACGGGCTCACTGCTGGCAAAGTTGGTCTGGATGTTTTTGATAAATTTTTCAACTTCTTCTTCGCTAATGGGTTCAGGGTTGTATTCCTGTTGAATTGATTTGTAATCACATAATTCAACAACAGGTACTAAAGGAACTATGAAGGAAAATTTTGGCGGGTTAACGCTGATGATTTCTTCTAAATTGCCTGGACCACTTGGGTCGATACCAGCTTCTTTTAATACTTCTGCATATTGATCATCTACCAAAAGCTCAACAGCCTGTTGCTGTATATAATCTTCACCATAAACGCGTTTAATAACATCGTAGGGTGCTTTTCCTGGGCGGAAGCCTGGAATTTTAGCGCCTTGTGAAATTTTTCGCGCGGCACGACGGCTGTATTTTTCTAAAAGTTCGGCATCAAATTCCACCACCAATTGAACCTGGTGATCGTCACGAGAGAGATTTTCGATTTTCAATGTAGCTATCCTTACTTTCTGATTAGTATTGTCTAAATAAAAAAGTGGGGAAAGAGGGGCTCGAACCCTCACGCCTTGCGGCACGTGATCCTAAGTCACGCCTGTCTGCCAGTTCCAGCACTTCCCCAAGTTTAATTACACTTCCTGAATGAAGCAGAATTTATTATACCAAGATTTATATATTTTGCTAATTCTTGTTTCAGTATTATTTATAATAGATATGGGCAAAGTTTGTTGTTGGGCTTTTGTCGTTTAAGACGATGTATAAAAATAACTAAAGGAGGTAATTATGAGTACAGAAACGGTTCTGGCAGGAAGTGAAATGGATCGACTGGTCGCGGAGAAAGTATTGCACTGGTCTTCAATTAACGAGAATTCTCCGGAGGGTAAACGTGGGTATAAATGGTTGAAACCTGATGGAAACAAGGGATGTTACACACCCAGCTTTTCGACTGGAATAGCTGAATGCTGGCAGATTGTTGACGAGTTGACAAAGGCTGGGAAGAAATTCGCGCTTGAGATCAACACAGTGCGTGAGAGCGACCAGCAAATGCAAATTGTTAAAGCAGAATTTAATGAAAGTTTTGCTGGCATGGCAGATAGCGTTGCGCTGGCGATTTGCCGGGCGGCGCTGGCGATGATTGAAGACTAGATCAAGTATCGTCTTGCCCCATTTAGAACAGGATAATTGTCAGGTGTTGCGTGTTCGTTTGTTAACTACAATTCTCATCCATAATCCGATATAATTTTGGGTTGCTGCTGGCATGGTTTTTGTAAGCCCGGCAATTATTTTGTGGTAGGAGGAGAACTTGAGTCGAGTTATTAATCCAGACGGAGTGGGAAAAGAAAGAAAACGTTTAACCCGCGCAGTAGTGTTGGCGTTAAGGGAATTGATGCTTCAGCCGGAGCCCAATGATCAAAGTAAAGACCTGGCTGCTTTTATTTCAATCGCATTGATGGAAATCTTTGATACTGTAGATCAATCAGTAGCGGCATGGGAAAAACGTGGGTATTGGGTTAAAGCTGATCGTTTCAGGATGGAATGGAACTGGACTCAAAAAACCGGCGAAGCGATGCGAGCAGCAGTTCTTGAAGGAAATTGGGGGCAAGTGGCCGAAAACGCTGCGATAACAGCTCAAAAGTTAATGAGTACTCAGGTTCCTGGGCGCCACAGACTCGGTACTCCCTGGGTGGGGAGTTGGAAGAGATTGATTGAGGAATAGAAAACATAAAGATTTTACAGACTAGAATGGGGCATTAAATGAATTTGCTGCGAGATGTGATTGACACTTTGCCTGATGGTCAAGTTTTGGATGTAAGAATTGGAATGCACTGGACATCCGTTGTGGTTGATGTAAACGGAGAAAAGCGATGCGGTCTGGCTTCTACGTTAACACCCCAACATCCTCATACCGGCAATCCGGACGTGCCCGAAGCGGGACAACTGGAGAGAATGTCAGGACTTGAGTTAGCCCGGTTGGCGCTTGATGACCGTTTCCCCCAAACAAGTATTGGGGTAGCAGCGATGAATGCGTTAATTCCAAAACGGATGGAGCAATATCGTGAGTTAAATGCCGAACAAGTCATCGCAAAATATGGCGCTGGAAAAGATGTTGTGTTGATTGGACATTTCCCCTTTATTCAACGGGTAAGAGAAAGGGTGGGTAGTTTGACGGTCGTTGAACAAACACCCGTAGCTGGCGAGGTTCATACTTCTCAGTCAGGAGAGGCTCTGTCAAAAGCGGGGGTTGTAGCCATCACAGCGATGACTCTGGTAAATCATACTTTTGATGAAATCATCCATCATTGTTCGCCAGATGCGTTTGTGCTGTTGTTGGGCCCAAGCACACCCTTGAGCCTGGTTTTATATGACCATGGGATTAATATGCTTTCCGGATCAGTAGTAACCAATGTTGAAGCGGTCGTGCGAACGGTGAGCCAGGGTGGTACTTTTCGACAAGTTCATCGCGCAGGAGTAAGTCTGGTTACAATGATTACCGAGTAGCGCTCTGGCAGGGCGCGCAGTAATAACGATGGGGTTTTGGACCCAAAAACAGATTTGATCACGGTGTGTTTTCAAATAGTAGATTCCTTTTTATCAGTTTAAAAGTGTCTGCAGAGGCGTACCCGGGCAGGGCAAAGTCCTTTTTATACGCGTTCATCAGGACCAGCTGTTGATTGTTATAGATCAAAGCGGGTCAACCAATAAAATGAAAACAAAGTTATATTAAATAATTTGAAATTGCGTATAGCGATCAGTGTGTTTCAGGGAAATCCACTGGTGAGAACTCTTATAACTTGTTGTAGGTCTTCGGTGATAAAATTTTCTAATTGGACTAAGTTTTCAGAGGTATTTCCAGATTGATTATTGTTTGTAGCTTGAACTTAACTTATTAATATTCAGGAAGATAAAATTTTGATGAGCCATGTTGAAAGAATTGCAAAAGAGTTATTGCTGAAACCCACACAAGTTGAAGCGGTTGTTGAGTTGCTAGGGGATGGGAACACAATTCCTTTCATTGCTCGTTACCGCAAAGAAAAAACCGGTACGCTTGATGAAGAACAGATTCGGCAGGTGGAGAAATTATTGGAACGACTTCGTACTCTGGATGATCGGCGAGAAACAATCATCTCATCTATTGAAGCGCAGGAAAAAATGACGCCAGAGCTAAAAAAACGCCTGCTGGAGGCCGATTCACTTACTATTTTAGAGGACTTGTACCAACCCTATAAATTGAAGCGGAAAACGCGCGCTGTGCTCGCGAGAGAAAAAGGTCTGCAGGGACTTGCTGATCTGATTTTGAAGCAAAAACCAACCAATTTAACTCTTGATCAGATGGTGGAACCTTTTCTGAATAATGAAGTACCGGACCCGACTACCGCCCTGGCGGGGGCACGTGATATCGTAGCTGAAATTATCAATGATCATGCGGATGTGCGGCAAGCCACAAGAGAAAAGGCTGTCTCATGGGGGGTATTGAAAAGCGAGAAAATTGCATCGGCGGAAGACCCTCGTGAAGTCTATCGGGTTTATTATGAATTTGAGTGCAGGGTAGACCGCTTGCGACCTCATCAAGTGCTGGCCATCAATCGTGGGGAAGCCGAGAAAGTGCTCCGTGTAAAAGTTGAGGTAAGTGAACGCGATTGGCGATGGGCGATTGAGCGCTATTTCAGGGGGGACCGGCGTTCGCTTTGGTTTGACCAGCTCAATCTCGCTGTTGAAGATGCCGCACAAAGGCTTTTGCTGCCGGCTATTGAACGCGATATCCGGCGCACGCTGAAAGAAAAAGCCGATCTCCATGCAATTGGTGTGTTTTCTGACAATTTGAAAGCACTACTCACACAACCTCCAATGAATGGGTACATCGTGCTAGGAATTGATCCGGCATACCGCACGGGATGCAAAATTGCCATTGTGGACGCGACGGGTAAACTGCTTGACACAACAACTATTTACCCTCACTCTCCTCAAAAAAAATGGGATGAATCGAAAGCGACGATCAAGGATTTGATTCGGCAATATGGGGTGAATCTTATTACCATAGGCAATGGCACAGCATCTCGAGAAACTGAAATGTTGGTGGCGGAGACAATTAAGGAAGTAAAAGGGGTTTATTACTTGATCACAAACGAAGCTGGCGCGAGTGTTTATTCGGCCAGCCCACTGGCGCGCGAAGAATTTCCAGAGTTGGATGTCAGTTTGCGAGGAGCTGTTTCTATCGCACGAAGGGTGCAGGACCCTCTGGCGGAGTTGGTCAAGATAGATCCCAAAGCCATTGGAGTTGGGATGTATCAGCACGATGTTAACCAAAAAGAACTTTCTGGTGCCCTGACAGGTGTAGTAGAAAGTGTTGTAAACCAGGTAGGTGTTGACGTGAATACGGCTTCTCCTGCTTTGTTGGCAAATATTTCTGGGGTTGGCCCAAAACTCGCGGAGCGAATTGTGGCTCATCGCAACGTAAATGGTCAATTCACCAACCGAAAACAAATTTTGAATGTTTCGGGTTTGGGCGCGAAAGCGTTTGAGCAGTCCGCAGGGTTCATGAGAATTCGAAATGGAGAGAATCCTCTTGATAACAGCGCCATCCATCCGGAAAGCTATGCAGTCGCAGAAAAAGTATTAAAAAGGACTGGCTTGAAGATCACCGATGACACTGTGGAAAAGAAATTGAAACTGGAAACATTAAAGCGACAGATATCTCTTGAAGACCTTGCACAAGAGCTGGGAACTGGGGCACCTACCCTGGTAGATATTTTTGACCAGCTTGTTCAACCTGGGCGTGACCCCCGGGAAGACCTGCCTGTTCCAATTCTTCGCAGCGACGTTCTCTCGATGGAGGACCTGGTTCCGGGAATGCGGTTGAAGGGGACTGTCAGGAATGTGGTGGATTTTGGCGCTTTTATTGATATTGGCGTCAAACAGGATGGTCTGCTGCATCGCAGCCAGATTCCCCGTGAAGTTCAGATTTCAGTGGGGGATATAATCAATGTGGAAGTGGAGAGCGTGCAAATCGAACGGAGCAGGATTGGATTAAAATTGGTGGCATGAAAATCCGCTCATCAAAATGAAATTGAGGTCTAGGTGGCAGAATCTGTGGCACAAGTAGAGTTTTCGATACCGGAAATCTTTCAGGCGAATCGGAGTGGTCCGATTCGCTGGATTCTGTCTCATGCAGTACATCATTGGCCGGTTTTGGTAGTGGCACTGTTAGGCGCGTTGGGTAATGCGGGTTTTTATTCCGTGACACCAATTTTGATTGGCCGCGCGTTCAACATTATTACCTCCGCCAATCCTGATATATTCATTTTGCGGAACATTGCGTTGTGGATCGCGGGAACACAGATTGCCAGAGGCGTACTGCAATTTTTCCGCAATTTTGGATTTGAACTGGTTGCTCAACGTGTTGAACGCGATATACGTAAGGAAATGTACATAAATTTGCTTGGGAAAAGCATGACTTTTCACAGTATGCAGGCAGTAGGGGACACCATGGCACGCGCGACGAATGATGTCCGGGAAGTAAATTTTCTGTTCAGCCCGGGGGTAAATCTTGTCGCGGGATCCTTGATTTTTATTGTAATGCCCATTCTTCTGGCGCCAAACTATCATCCGACTCTTGTTGTGACGCCAATCCTGTTTTCAGTCCTGTATTTTTTCGCTCTTCGCAGCTATCTGAAAAGGTTGGAACCTGTTACGGATGAAGTGCGCTCATCTTTTGGGACGTTGAACACTCGTCTTTCCGAATCTTTGGATGGGATTGAAACCGTAAAAGGCGCGGCTCAGGAAGTGTCGGAGGTAGACCGGTTTGGGCGCAACGCGCAGCGATATCGTGACGCAGCCGTGCTGCAGGGCAATATTGAAGCGCGTTATATTCCTTTGTTGCTGTTGTATATCGCGCTGGGGTTTGGCCTGCTGCATGGGTTATGGCTGTTAAGCCGCGGTGTTTTAAGCGCCGGGGATGTTGTAGGTTATTTTGGGCTGCTGCTGATGTTGGATTTCCCAACTTTTATTTCTCTGTTTGCTTATTCCCAAATTTCGCTTGGTGTGGCGGGAGCTCGCCGGATTTTGGAGCTGATGAATCAGGAGACAAATCTGGACCAGAATCTCGGAGGATATCAAAAGCCGATGCGGGGGGAAGTTGAATTCAGGAATGTCACATTCTCTTACCAACCTGGGGACACCGTGTTTTCAGACATTTCCTTTAAGGTTGAACCGGGAAAAACAGTGGCGATTGTTGGGCAAACAGGTACTGGAAAAACAACGCTGACTAAGCTGATCAACCGCACTTATGATGCGCATTTTGGCCAGGTGCTGGTGGATGGTGTGGATGTGAGCGATTGGAATTTAGAGGCATTGCGTCAGAATATATCAATTATTGAGCAGGACATTTTCCTTTTTAGCCAGTCTATTGCGCAAAATATCGCATTCGGTAATGCGGATGCTTCGCTTGAGGAGGTGCAGAAGGCGGCCAGGGCTGCTCAAGCAGAAGACTTCATCGAATCTTTCACGGAAGGTTATGAAACGGTCGTTGGGGAGCGAGGCGCAACGCTTTCGGGTGGACAGAGACAGCGTCTTGCACTGGCGCGTGCGTTTCTGACGAATCCAAAAATCTTGATTCTGGATGATTCAACCAGCGCAATCGACAGCGCCACTGAGGATAAAATTCAACGAGCAATCTTTGCGGCTGCCGAAGGAAGAACGACCTTTATTATCACTCACAGACTATCGCAGATTCGATGGGCTGATCTGATTCTGGTAATGAGAAAAGGTAAACTGGCCGCTTGTGGCACGCACGAAGAATTGTTGCGCACTTCAAAGGATTACCGCAGGATATTCGCGGAGTAAAAATGAGCTTCTTTTCTGGATTAAACGCTGAAAAATATGATCGACAATACGCAGACAGTGAATTGCTGATCCGAATCTGGCGTTATTTAAGACCATTATGGAAGTCGCTGTTTATTATAATCGCAATGCTTGGCATTATGGCTGCGGCCGGGGCGTTGCAGCCGATTATTGTGTCTCGTGGTCTTGATCAATTCCAGAGCGAAAATTTGACAGGTTTGGCTTTAGGAATTACCGCAGGAATATTGATGGTAGGAGGTGTTCGTTGGCTGGCGAATTGGGTTTTTCGCCGTAATCTGACACGCACCATCGCTGATGTTATGTTAAACCTGGCAACGGACGCGTTTACCGCTTCAACCCAACACGATTTATCTTTTTATGACGCTTTTTCTTCAGGCCGGATTGTCTCTCGCATAACGTCCGATACAAGAGATTTTGGACAACTGGTTGCCATTTCAACCGAATTGTTTGCGCAGGTTGTTCAGGCAGTGATTTTGGGGGTGGTGCTTGCCCGAATTGAATGGAATTTGTTTTTGTATGTCATGGCGGTTATCCCTGTTGTATTGATATTGGCGATCAGTTATCGTAAACTTGCTCGCCGAGTAACCCGGCAGGGAATGCAAGCCATGGCTGAAGTTAATGCCACTATAAAAGAGACAATCAGTGGAATCTCTGTGGCGAAAAATTTTCGTCAGGAAAAATTTATTTATGATGATTTCACAAGAGCTAACGACCTTTCTTATGACGTGAATGTTCAGCGTGGGCTAACACTTTCGATTGTGTTTCCGACACTCAATACTTTGGGCGGTATCGCTACGGCGGTACTGGTTTATGTGGGAGGCTTAAGCACCATTGATGGAATTGTAACAGCGGGCAGCTGGTTTTTATTTCTGATGAGTCTGGATCGCTTTCTTTATCCTGTGGTAAGTTTATCTTCTTATCTGACCCAGGTGCAGACTGGTCTGGCGGCAGCTGAACGGGTGTTTGCGTTGATCGATGCGGAGCCGGTTGTACGGCAAATTGATCATAAACCAGTATCAAAATTGTTGGGTCGGGTGGACTTTAATCATCTCAATTTTTACTATAAAGCAGACGAACCCGTTTTACAGGATTTTGAACTTCATATCCAACCTGGCGAGAATATTGCCCTGGTGGGGCATACTGGGGCAGGAAAATCCACAATTGCTAAGTTGATCGCCCGGTTTTATGAATTTCAGGGTGGGGAGATTCTGATCGATGGACAGGATATCCGAACTTTTAAGCTGTCAGATTACCGTCGAAAACTGGGTGTTGTATCCCAGACACCTTTTCTTTTTTCGGGTTCTGTGCTTGAGAACATCCGTTACGCAAATTCAGAGGCGAAAGCTGGCGATATTGAGCATCTTGCCAGACAAATTGGAGATGGCGAGTGGTTGGACACGCTTTCGGATGGACTGGATACCGAAGTGGGAGAACGCGGATCGCTACTTTCGATGGGACAGCGGCAATTGGTGTCTTTGATGCGTGTATTGGTGCTCAATCCAGCTATATTTATTCTTGATGAAGCGACAGCCAGCATTGATCCATTTACAGAATGGCAAATTCAGCAGGCGCTTCATCTGATTTTGGAACGTACTACCAGCATCCTGATCGCGCACCGGCTTTCAACTGTTAAATCGGCCGACCGCATTTTGGTGATGCGGAACGGCGGAATTATTGAAGAAGGAAATCACGAGACCCTTCTGAGGAATTCGGGACATTACTCAGAGCTTTATAATACCTATTTCCGGCATCAAAGCCTCGCTTATATTGAACATTCACGCGCAATTGCTCATAGCAGAGAGGCGCCCTTGGAATAGGTTTTTCAGATAGTTGAGGTGATGGATAAGATTGATCTGTGCGATCTTTGTGGGTTGGCTGGTGTTTTGGGGATTTGAGCCAACCAATAGAACTACATTTTGCATGCGCGATAACGAAAGGCTTTCAGGATTGGATTCAACAGATGAGATTAGGCGAAACCAAAGCTGGCTTTTTTCTGCCAAGATATTGGCGAGGAAAATTTTAAGCATATTGTTTAATGGAATGATTCCCATACTTACGCCGATATAGTCGATTCTTGTTTTAAAAAACTTTGTTGGTTGTCAATTGGTAAAGAATTGATAGCGCCAGTAGAACATAAGAATGGATTTATTTTGAGTGATTTACGCACGATTCCAGCAGCTTTTGCGCGCCAAGAAATTCTTGTGGTCAACTCGCGGTTTATTGCCAGCGCGGGACCAGTGTTTACAGTGGATGAAGCAAAAGAATTTATTCGGAAAATACGCGCTGAATTTTTGGATGCTACGCACCACGTGCCGGCATTTATAGTCGGTCACGGAGCCTCTATAACGGCTCACTGTTCAGATGATGGTGAACCTTCTGGAACCGCAGGACGCCCTGCTTTGTCTGTTCTCCAGGGGAGTGGTTTAGGAGACATTGTTGTTGTAGTCACGCGATATTTTGGAGGAACCAAACTGGGTACAGGGGGATTGGTTAAGGCATATACTCAGGCTGTTCAGGAGGTGCTTACTGTTCTTCCCCTCGCTCAGAAACGAGCCACCCATACAGCGATGCTGGCAGTTCCGTATCCGTATTATGAGCGTATCAGGCTGTTGGTGGAAGAATCCCAGGGGAAAATATTGGCAGAAGATTTTGAGGCAGATGTCACGCTGACTTTACGTTTTCCGGTCGAATACTTCGGGGAATTTCAGAGTAGATTGCAGGAATTAACGCGTGGCACTGTTCAGGCAATCATAATAGAGACAGACAAAAATACAATATTTCCGATAAAAAGCTCAAAATAAATTTATACAAATGGGATAAACAAATTGCCCCATCCAAGATTGTGGAATGGGGCAATTTGTTTTTGTTGATCTTGTTATTCAATGGTCGCCAAAAACTCTCTGGCAAGCGTCCCTACATCAGTATCAATAGAGATCCCTTTCCACACGTCTCCGGGCTTCACCAGATTTGCTACAACCATGTTGGCGCCGTTGAAGATAGCGCTGCGCGCTTCTTTAAGCGTGACACCACCTGCCGCAGAAATAATTATGTTATATTTTGAGCGTATCCGAGAGACGTGTTTGTACTGGATTACCTTGCCGTGAGTGTTTTCTTCGTCTCTGCCTCGGTGCAGAACAACTACCTGTGGTGGTTTCGACAATGGCAATAACACTTTTAACGGATCGTGAACGCCTAACATGTCAATCATGGAGATCATGTTATGGCGGCTGCATGCTTCAATGAAGAGGTTGAGGGTCTCAGTTGGGGAGTTGCCCAACACGGTTGCTGCCGTTGCCCCTGCTTCCCAGGCCATGATCACCTCGTCAACAGCGCCATCAGTTGTTTTAAGATCAGCAACAATTTGACCAGGCCAACGTCTGCGGATTTCAAAAATACCGCGCATTCCTTCTCGTTTGAGGTAAGGGGTTCCGGCTTCGATCAAAATCCGGTCGCTGGGAACAATGGTGGGCAGCACGCGACGAACCAGGTCAATATCATCATTAAAAGCAACCTGTAAGTAGCGAACTTTCGTGTCCAGAATCATGGCGTTATTCTTTAGCGGGTTTGATCAGGCTGTCCATTGTTTTCCCCAAATCGCTTGGGAGGAAGAGAACAATTTTCTCGGATGGATCTGCGGCAATATCACGGATGGTTTGTAGGGTCCTGAGATGGAGCGCTCCGCTGCTTTTTGCGAGATTCTCAGCTGCCATGCGCAGATTCTCTGAAGCAGAAAGTTCACCCTGAGAAGCGATAATGACTGCGCGTCGATCCCGCTCGGCTTCGGCCTGTTTAGCCATAGCCCGTTTCATCTCAGCGGGAAGCTCAACCTCTTGAATTTTTATAGATTCAACGTCAATACCCCAGCCATTGGTTTCGGCATCGACAATTTTTTTGATGCTTTCAGCTACGTTCTCACGCTCCTGAAGAACAAAATCCATTTCAGCATTGCCAATCACGTCCCGTAAGGCAGCCTGGGTGTATTGGCGAATGGCAAACACGTAATCTTCGATTTCAATGATTGCCTTTTTGGGATCGATTACTTTGAAATAGACTACAGCGTTAACCAGCATCGGGATATTGTCTTTAGTCATTACTTCCTGGCGAGGAATATCGGCAGTCTTGATCCGCATGTCAACTTTCCGCAAGGATTGGAAGATAGGAATGATGATGTTCAAGCCAGGGGCGCGGACACCAGAAAACTTACCCAGTGTAAATACGATTCCCCGTTCATATTCATAAATGATCCGGATACCTCGCAAGACGATTGCCAGTGCAAAAAGCAACACAACGCCAACCAAACAGGTTCCGAGGACATATAAATTATTGTTCATCAGTATCTCCTTATAGCAAATTAGAAGTCATGATTGATTACTATCAAATAGTATATAACGTTATTGTGAAATATTCTTGAGAGAAAAGTGAAAACTCGCAAGAAAAAGGATCAATTAATTTTATTCAGAGTATATTCCGCGATCTGGTCCGCTCCATTTGGACTGGTTCTGTGGAATTTTGGAAGTGTTAGCAATTCAAAAAGCGCAGGAAACCAGGAGCCGTTTTCAAAATCTTCGGCCTGGATGTGTGCACACGGTATTTTTGATTCAACGAAACTTGCCAGAGATGGAGATTCCCGGAAGTGGGAACGGGAAAGATAAAGCATGGGAATGCCTGCATGGAAAACCTCCGCGATTGTACTGTATCCCAGCTTGCCAATGACAGCATCGCAAGCGTTGACCAGATCTGGATGAAAGAACTTTGAGTGATGAGACAGTAATGTGACGTTCTGTTCTGTGAGGCTGGTGCTGTAATTTCCCGGAAGAATAAAATGGATTTCTTTGTGATTTTTGAGGGTTGGTAAGAAATGATATTTCTCCGGTATGCCGCCCATGGTGATCAAAACAGCTTTTTGATGGTCTGAAATCCCCAGCGCGGATCGGGTTTCGACTGCTGAGATGCGCGGTTTGCGGCTGGCGGGTGGTGCATGCAAACCAGCGTTGTTGTTCAGCGAACACAAAGGTTCTGTCTGGATGTGGAAATCTGCCTGCTCAAACAGTTGCTTAAGATAAGGTATAACTCTGGAAAATTCTTTCTTTTCGTCCAGGTACCCCTCGTAAATCCAATCCCAGGTAAAGTTTTCAATTAATATTGAGGGAACCCCCGCGCGCCGCGCTGTTTCAATCCCCATTGGGGCAATGTCGCACAATATCGCTTCACAATGGGATTGAGCGACGATATTTGCCAGTCGATTCACCTCAGTTGATCTGAGGGGGTAAATCGTGTCCAAATCAAGTAGTGTGGCTTCCAGATCCTCAACCAATGCGTTTTTTTGAATTACGCCTACGTCTGTTTTTTCGTAATGGTAGGTATAGTTCGCGATAAGCGATTGTTTAAAGAACCATTCAGGTATTGTAGTAAAAATCTCAAAGTGGATTGAAGGGTTTAGGGAATGAAGGGCAGACATGACGGCCGCGGCTCTTGAGGCGTGGCCAAAGCCATGAGGCGATATGAAGTATGCAAATCTGCGAGATTGTGCTTTGTTGGATGGCATATGAGGTTATTTTATTCCTTTAAATTGACCCATTCAAACCAGGGTTGGAGCGCGTTGAGGAAATCTTGTGTTTTCATCATCAACGCGGTGCTATGTTGGCCTGACCCCAGCGAGATCTCACTTTGTTCTTTGATGCTTTGATCCACCAGGATGGGTAATGTTGTTTTGAGGCCAAACGGGCAGACCGCACCAATGGGATATCCTGTGGTTTCCAGTACTTCTTCTGGTGTTGCCATGGTGAGGCGTGACTTTCCCAGGTAAGATCGCAGGGATTTCCAATTAATTTGACTGGGACCTGGCATTAGTACAAGCACGAAACCGGATCGGGCTGTTCGAAAGAGAATGCTGCGAACCACCTGATCGGGTTTTTGATTACGCTCCATGGCTGCTTGTTCTACTGAGTTGACTTCTCCGAGATGATGGAAGACACAATATGTGATACCTCTTGATTCCAGATATTTGGTGGCTGGAGTTGATAATTTTGATCGCATGGGATTATGCCTTTATTAAGGTTGGTGCAGCAGCCATCGCGACCCGGTTGCGAGTTGGAGGGTTTGAATATAAGAAAAACACAAACCGGAATTCTGGCTTAATCTCACAGGCATGATTGGCTGGTATCTCAAGATAGGGACAGAGACTGCTGACCGTTGAGTAATGTTGAAGCAAATTATTTGACCTTTTTTCTCATCAGCAGGAAATGTTTTTTAATGAAGGGTTTGGCAAGGGGCTGGAATAATAAATAAAAGGGGTATCCAAGATTGTGATTAAACTGCCGGGCGTTACAACAAAAGCTGAATCTCCATGCTAATTTGCGTGTAGGCAATGGGAGGACTTCCGGTTGAAAAATCAAACCGCTCAGTGTCCGGTAAAAGGTGTAAAAGCCAGTCCATGACAGGCCGATTCGAAGTGACTGGCGGCATAGCGCAGGGTGTTCTCTTGCTTTTCCTTTACGGGCAGTGCAACTTTTGTCGCGATAATTCATTTGATAATTATAAACACTTTTTCGGGTTGCCTTTTTGGCGGTGCAAGTAGATTACAGAGTACTAATGGAAGGGACATAAAAATGACCCTTCCGTGATAAAAGGGTCATTTTGAGGCAGTCTTACAATGTTTGTTATCCGCTGTTCATGAGAAAAAGCTCTCTCAGAAGATGCTTCTGACCAACAGCAAAAAACCGAATATTATCAATGGGATACCAATTGGTGCAGCAAATAATGTGATCGTCAGGATGGCACCGACAATCATCAAAACCAGCCCCAGAATTGCAGCGATCAATCTTCCGGTTAAGTTAAGAATAAAAGCCAGCAGATCCCATATCAATTTGAATGGCCAAAGGTACCAGGGGGTTCTCTTTTCGATATTTGTGTTCATATTCTACTCCTCTAGACAAACGGTTTTGAGCCTGTTTATGGTTCTCACTAATTAATACGAAAAACAGAGCGAAAGGTTGTAGAATCTTATCATTTCGAATCTGATCATCTTGAATCAAAAAGCATGTAACATATCATGAAAATCAATAATTTTATTTCTGGGAACGGATGTAGGTAATAGAACGTCTATTATTAGAAGTGTTGCATAATTGAGATTTAAAAAGGGAACCTGAGCAGAAAATGGTTTTGAAAAATATTCTTTCGATATTACAAAAATATGATTTAAGGCCCGCAATAATTGTCGTAATCATATTTCTGACAGCAAGCTTGTTTGTACCGATTGCATTTTCGATGGGTTTTGTCCTTTATCATGAGGCTTACGGGTTGGTTTATCCTGGAGTGAAAGTGGCTGGAGTTGATATTGGGGGTTTGACAGTAGAACAGGCCAGTCATGTTTTAGATAATGCCTGGAATGTGGACCGTCGTTTACTGATTAAATCCGATCAAGGCGTATGGCAGGATTCGCCGCTTGCTTTTGGGCTCTGGATGGATGCTGGGAAAACCGCGGAGATAGCGCATGAAATTGGGCGTGGACCAGATGCCGCAATAGAATGGGCGCGTATCTTGGTTAACAAGGAAGTGGCAATCGATCCGGTAGTGCAGATAAATTTGGATCTTGCACGCGAGCGATTGAAGGATGTGGCGTTTCTGATCAATGACGCTGAATCGGGAAATCAAATCCGTTTCGTAAACGATAAATGGGAAATTGGTTCAAAAAGCGGTGGCAGAACTTTTGATACTAGACAAACATTGCTGAACATGGCTTCTCGACCTGATTTAATTCTGCTTTCGGGAATCCTCACGCTTTCTTATGAAGCCACCGAAGAAAAGCTGCTGGCCAAATCGCCTGGAGAACAAGAAGTTCTGGGCATACTTAATTCAGACTTAAAAATACGAGCTTATGATCCAATTCGTGATGAATTTTATGAGCGTAGTTTTACTCCAGAGGAAACCTCTCGTTGGGTGAATGTTCAATATACAAATAGTGAGCCAGAAATCCAGGTCAATTGGGACATAATTCATAACGCTTTGCAAAACTGGATAAGCAGTTTGCCTTATGACTATGAAATGGATTTGGTTAGAAATCCTGACCAAGCGTTAAAGTTGTGGAAAACTGGAAGACCGATTACTGTATTGCTGCGGCATTCTCCAACAACATATATCGTTCGATCGGGAGACACCTTATCATCTATCGCGGCCAAAACGGAGATTCCTTATTGGCGGATTGTTGGACAAAATCCTGGTTTAACCGAAGACAACCTCTCCGCGGGAATGGAATTAACGATTCCATCAAAGAACGAGCTGCTCCCTCTGCCGGTTGTTATGGGGAAACGAATTGTGATCAACATCTCCCAGCAGCGCATGAGAGTATATGAAGATGGAGAAATGATAGAGGAGTTCGTTATCAGCACTGGTGTATCTCGCTCACCAACCGTATCAGGTGTATTTCAGGTCCAAACCCATGAGTTAAATGCTTATGCTTCGATTTGGGATTTGTACATGCCCCACTTTCTGGGTATTTATGAAGCGGCACCGGATTTTATGAATGGCATTCATGGTTTGCCAACGCTATCCAGCGGACAGCGGCTGTGGGCAAATGTTCTCGGCACCCCAGCTTCTTATGGTTGTATTATTTTAGATCTTGCGGACGCGGAGTATTTGTTTAACTGGGCGGAAGATGGGGTGGTGGTTGAGATCCAGGACTAGAGTATAAGGAGTTGCAAGAGCTTTGAGCCATAGAAGCGCAAGACCAGCCAAACAGCATGGATAAACTGGAACCCAAGGCGAGGTTTAACCTGTGTTGAAAAAATCGAATGGGACTGCATTTACTGAAATCAATGCACTAATCTATAACTCCTTCTTGATTCCAATGGATGACAGGAACATGGCGACCTGTTGTTTATATTCTTCTGGATCTGCACGTAGGGAGCTGGAGTGACCCGCTCCTGTGGCATGATAAAGTCTTTTTTGGAAGGTCGCAAGCGAATTGAAGATGTTCAAGCTCATGTGTGGGGGAATGTAATTATCGTCTTCTCCATGGATGATAAAAACAGGCGTTTTAATTGTAGCGCCGGCGCGCTCTGGGGAGACCTGATACAGATCCATTCCGCTGATTGATCGACATAGGAAAGCCGTGACTGGTATGAAAGGAAAGGGCGGAAGATTATACTCGGCTTTCAGGCGATAAGCTAAAAGCTCTGAGAGATCGGAAAATGAAGCCTCTGCGATCGTGAATGTTAACCTCGGATCGATTGCGGCGTGCTGAAGTGAGACGGCAGCGCCAAGTGATACACCCATCGTGCCAATTGTGATCTTTTCTGAGTGTTTGTCTATGAGCCAGTCTACCAGAGATACCAGATCTTGTTTTTCAAAATATCCATAAGAAATATTTTTTCCACCACTTTCTCCATGTCCGCGCATGTCGTAGCTCATAATGTTGAATCCCAAATCCTGGAACAATGGAATATACCTCAACATCCCATAGCGGTTGGATGAGATGCCGTGTGAGAGGATGATGGTTTTTGTAGATTTTGCAGTTTGAATATATTCCCCATGGAGCGCGTAGCCATATTTGGAAGGGATGGCGAAATGTTCCCTGTTTAAGTTGGCAAATGAGGTTGGATCTAACCAACCTTTTTGGAGTTCTTTTTGTAAACAATCAGAAAGTGAGATCGCTTTAGGGTGAAGCACCTTATACGTAAACCACCCGCATAAAATAACCGCCGCGCACAGCATGGCAGCAAAAAATACCAGTAGAATGGTTGTCGCAGAGAAAATCATTTCTTTTATTCACACAGACTATGAACTTACCGTTTTCTGATATATCTTTCGCTCTTTTTGTTTTCGATTCCATTGCCATGGCCAAATTAATGGGATCAAAGAAAACGCGCCACTTCCAAATGCAAGGACGGAAAAAACGACACCCGCAACGAAAAGGCCGGGAATAACTGTGTTGAAGGCGAAGAAAAACAGACTTGTGAGGAATAACAACACAGCAAGAGCGATCGACAGACCTGCCCAACGCCACCCTTTTTTGGAAGAAGCTATTTGTGGGCCAGCTATCCGACCCGTTTGCCCGTGAATATATACCGGGTAGTGAATTCCTTCATCATCACAGTAATGCGTAAAATACACAGGCAATAACAGCTGTGTCCAATTGAGCAAATCGTATTGGGCGTGAATGTTAAAACCGCGGATATGCTGGGCGCCCGCAGCTTTCATGCATTCTTGTTCGGCGGCACGATCCATGTTTGACCTGGCAATTGGCCATGCCGCTTCCGGCGTCTGATCTGGTACATTTAAAAATATGCCTTCAATGATTTGGAAATGATAGGGTCGGGAATATGACAGATCAAAAACCCCTATTTTTTCAATAATTTCTGAGTGCTGAGAAGTGGCGGGAGTGGTTACATTGTTGTACTTGCGTGATAGCTCGCCCATTCGTTTTTCCCAACGGATCCTTTTTTCAATCACAGGGATTGAAATCCACGATCCATTTTGATAGGCTTCTTTAGAACTTTTGACTTCGTAATCAAACCCTGTTTCAGCCTCCCAAAAACCATGCATCTGGCTGTCCACCATCCACATTGGCAGGAATACCGGGGTTAGACGCTGAGCCAGATTCTCTGTTGTGAAATCATCTGGCCTCAACCAGACATCTGCGACAAATTGTTCCAGAGTTGCTTTTAGCGCAGATTTCTGAATTTTATAGGGAACAACAGCTTCTGGCGGCTCAGTTCGTAGTCTAACAGATTGAGTGGTAAGAATTTCCTGGGCGCAGTAAGGGCATCTTTGTTTATTCAGCTCATTTTGCACAAGAAATGCCTGCTTGCAGGTAGGACATCCAAACGGATGCAGCGCGACTCCCCATACATCCTGTGTGGATTCTGTTTCATGCAAGATTGACTCTGTAATGTTTGTGGTCATGCTGCCTCCGAGTCTGTGGCTTGTTTATAAAGGCGGAACGCAAAAACTCCACCAACGGCCAGTAGTATCCCCCCGAGAACAATGGGAAAAACACCCAGCCCATTCAAAAGCAATAATGGCAGGCCAATAAGCCCCAGACCCAGTCCTGGAATTAACATCCCCGCTATAGCAATCCAAACTTTCCACCACTCAACTGGTTTTTGACCAGCTATTGTTCCGTTTTGACCGTTTATCATAATTTGGAATGTTTCGTCTTTAAATTTATACGCGGAAATGTACACTGGCAAGAGGATATAACGCCAGACTTCATCCGAAAAATCAGCCACCGCGCTAAAGTTGCGCACATGGCGAGAGGGAATATCTTGATAGCATTTTTCTTTTGCAGTTTCCCGCATTAACGCTTTGCCTTCTTCCCAGGCAATTGAAAGCTGGACATCAAAATGTTGCGCGTTCCAACCCGCAAGAAAATCAGGATCAAATTCCTGTAAATCGTGCATATCGAAGGCATTAATGCGTTCCAGGATTATTTTACTGACTTTGGCAGTGCCCTTAACCAGCAAATCATCTATCCGGACATGAACTTGCCCACTCTCCCATCTCCAGTCGATTCGAGTGCGAGTTTTCCAGCTTTTACTGCTGGAATCGTAATACCTTTCTTGTTTTTCATAGCCAACCTCAGCTCTCCAGTTGGATGTGATGTTGGCATCGAATGTCCAAAAAGGCAGATATATGCCAGCGAACTGGTTGATCCGGGCCTGTTGAGAAAGCTCTTCTGGGTGATACCAACCCTTACCAAGCCACTCTTTTGCAAGAACCTGAACTTCTTTTGGTTGAATCTTGAAAGGGATTAGAAACTTTGGTTTAATATCATGTCCGATGCTTTCGTGAAGCGCGACTCTATTTGAGGCACAAAAGGGGCAAGTAACTGTAAGTGATTGGGCAGGAATTGAAATAACGGCACCGCACTGTTCGCAGGTTAAATCGCGTCGATTTTGCTCCTTCAGCCATTTTTCTGCTTTTAGCGTATCGAGGGTGAATTCAAGTTCTTCCGCACTTCTGCCAACCGTTATACTATCTGGTTTTGATGTATAGCCGCAGTGTTCACAGGCAATCCCGCCAGCGGAAACATTGAATTTAGTACTGGCGCCACATTTAGGACAAGTATATGTTGTGGGCTTATCAGACCTGGCGACTATTTCTGGTCTGGGAGCGTAGACTGAAATTCCTTCAATTTGCGAATTAACTTCAAGATAATTTTCTGGTGGTGTCCAATTTGCCAATTGAAACTCCTTGTTAGGTTGGCCAGTGTAGTGATTAATAATGAGACTGGATCAGTTGGTGTAAATTATTATATCAATATAAAATATCTCTACACTACTGAGAAGGCGTTCTTAATGCGAATTCTTTGATATGAAAATTAACTTGTTGAACTGGTAAGAGCGTTGTAAAATATTAGCAGGTTTGCCTTATCAGAGAAAGTAAAATATGTTTGTTGGTCCATTTCATCTAGCCAGACACTTATCCTTTGTTTCATATAATTTTATGCTTCCAAATTTACTGATTGTGCGTCTCAACGAAAAAAGTTAATGTCTATACAGCCTGGCACAATTAACGCGCCAGGCTGTTTTGTTATATGGAATTTGTGATTTGGGCTGGATACTGGTGCATGCTTTGTTAAGAAAAGCGTTAGAAACTGAAATGGGTTAGCGAAATTGACCACTAGCAAATTCATAGGAGAGGTAGAACATGGTGAAAAAGAAGAGGTTAGGTTTCAAAGTCATTCAGGGTAGTAGCATGGAGTGTGAGAAATGCCTGGAAATTGGTGTTGATCAGCTCCTGGAAACCGTGCAGTTGATGGATGAACTCCCGGAGGTACTTCGTTCTGCGATCAATGATGATAAAGTGTGGCAAAAACGGAATGAAAACTCGATAGAAAAAACCCTGTTATCACCGGGCCTTGCTTCTCAATGGGTAGCAGCGCTGCTCGCATTGGGAGCGTGCGTGGTGTTTGAAAGTGGAATAGAGGCACCGCTTTCCGATTTTTTACTACGTAGAGTAAATGAGGGAAAACTGATTTCTCTTTCAGTGCCATGTAATGGGTCAGGTATGGTGTACGGCAGTTCAATGGTTCGAGTTTTACCAACTGATGAGCCCATTGTCGCCTCTTATGCGGTGCTTGATTTGAAAGACAGTGTTGTCAAAAGCGCCAGGATCGCGTTGACAGGCGCCTCGCGAGAACAGGCGAAACTAGTGGACGCGGCTGAAAAAATGGTTGGCAGAAAGTTTGATGGAACGTTAATTGAAGAAATCGCTCTGGCTGTGGTCGAAGAAGTCTCCCCGAAGGAGGATTATCGGGGTGGGATTGAATACCGGCGTGAAATGGCAGGGCTCATGACGAAACGGGCTTTAGAAATGTGCATGAAGGGAGCGAAATAAGCATGGCAAACGGAAACGAAAATCTCAAATTTGTTCTTAATGGCGTTGAAATGCAGACTTACGTGGACCCCTCAGTTAATTTATTGGATTATCTGCGGAGACTGCACCTTTTTGGTGTAAAAAATGGCTGCCGGGAAGGTGATTGCGGGATGTGTACCGTGCTTGTAGATGGGAAACCTGTCCGGAGCTGTATGGTGAAAGCGATATCGGTAGATGGACATGAAGTAGTCACGGTAGAGGGACTGCAGCAAAATGAGAAAATGCATCCTGTACAGCAGGCTTTTTATGAAACCGGGGCGATACAGTGTGGATTTTGCACCCCGGCACAGATGTTGACCGCCAAAGCCTTATTGGATGAAAATTCGAAACCCACAGAGGAAGAAATCCGTGATGCCCTGAATGGTGTTTTGTGCCGATGCACGGGGTATGTTCGAATTGTGGACGCAGTTAAACGGGCTTCGGCGATGATCAATGGAGAGGCAGTTGGTCCGGTTGAGGTTTTGCAGAAGACGCTGCCGGAGGATTTGGACGCTGTTGAGTTGCCAGCCCCTTATTATCGCAAGGATAACTTCCGTGGTGTGCTCCCACCGCTGGTGTTCACCCCCGCCTCAATGTCGGAAACCCAATTTGTCGGCAAAGCGCAGAAGAAGGTGGACGGAGTTAAATTGGCTCAGGGAAAGCCGGCGTTTGCGGATGATTTCAGGCCAGATGGAATGCTTTTCGCGGCTTTACTCACCAGCCCACATGCGCATGCCAGGATCAAGAAAATTGACGCTTCTAAGGCCAGGGCTCTGCCCGGTGTTCATGCGGTGCTGACTTATGAAGACCTTCCGCGCGTACATTATGCTTCTGGCGGGCAGAGCTATCCACAACCTTTGCCTTATGATCAAGTATCACTTGACAATAAAGTGCGCCATGTAGGTGATCGTGTGGCAGTGGTGGCTGCAGAAACACCTGAACTGGCGCAGAAAGCATTGCGTATGATCGCGGTGGAATATGAATTGTTGCCTGCGGCAGTGGACATGCTGGATGCGATGAAAGAGGGCGCGCCTATGATCCACGACGAGGAAGACGTGGAAGGGATTTACGACGCAAAGCACAATGTGATTTATCACATTGATGAGGAGGTTGGCGACACCCAGAAGGCTTTTGCTGAGGCGGATCATGTATTTGAGGGAGAATACCGGACGCCGAAACAGCATCACGGGCAGATGGAACCACATGTGTGCATCAGCTACTGGGATGAGGACAACCGGATGGTACTGCGCACAAGCACACAGGTCCCATTCCATGTGCGCAGAATTGTTGCGCCATTGGTTGGGTTGACAGTCAAGGATATCCGAGTGATCAAGCCGCGGATAGGCGGCGGTTTTGGTGGAAAGCAGGAGATCCTGCTGGAGGATCTGTGCGCGCACCTGACCAAAGCAACCGGAAGGCCGGTACGGCTGGAGTATACCAGGCGGCAGGAATTCATCAGCGCTCGCAGCAGACACCCACAAATCATCAAATTCAAGATTGGGGTTAAGGGTGATATTGTAACGGCGGTGGAACTGCGGTTGATTGGCGATACTGGCGCTTATGCCAGCCATGGGCTGACGGTTCAGATGGTGGCTGGCCTTAAGAGTTTGACGCTGTATAATGCGCCAAATTCCCATTTCTTGTGCGATGTAGTTTACACCAATACTCCCCCTGCCGGAGCTTACCGCGGCTATGGCACAATGCAATGCTTGTTTGCTTTGGAGACCCTGATGGAGGAAGCGGCAGAAAAGCTAGGCTTCGATGTTGTGGAATTCAAAAGGAAGAATTGGATCAAGCTTGGAGATCCCATGTATCTGGCTGAAAAACTGGGTGAGGGTCGCGCGGGATATGCACAGAAGCTTACCTCAACAGCCATGGATGAAGCAGTGCGAATAGGTTTGAAAGCAACCGATTTCTATGCTAAACGAGAGGCCAACCGAAAGCAGGGCGACAGTAGAAAACGCAAAGGCATTGGCATGGCAGTTGTGCTTCACGGCAGCGGCATTGCAGGATTGGACATGGGTGCGGCGACCATCAAGATGAACGACGATGGATCTTTCAACCTGTTAATGGGGGCAACAGACCTTGGAACAGGGTCTGATACCATTTTGGCGCAGATTGCTGCGGAGGTGCTGCATTGCCCAGTGGAAGACTTCATCGTCTACTCCTCAGATACTGACTTCACCCCATTCGATGTCGGCGCTTATGCCAGTTCGACGACTTATATCAGCGGTGGGGCGGTCCGCAATACAGCGGAGATGGTGCGCAAGCAGATCCTGGAGCACGCGGCAGATATGCTGGGATTGGAGAGCATTGACAACCTTGAGATTCGTGACCGCGAGGTATTTGCTCCGGACGGCACGTCGGTAACTTATGAAGAGATAGGCCTGAGCAGCCTGCACCAACAGAACCAACACCAGATCATGGCGACGGGTTCTCATATCAGTTATGAGAGTCCGCCGCCCACAGCAGCCCAGTTTGTGGAAGTGGAAGTGGACACTGAAACGGGTGAAGTTAACGTGGAACGGATGCTGATGGTGGTAGACTGCGGTCGGGTGATCAACCCGATCACTGCGGGTGGCCAGGTAGAAGGTGGCATGCAGCAGGCGTTGGGTTTTGCCAGGAGCGAGGATACTGTTTTTGATGAAAAAGGTGTGATGGTAAATGCCAGGTTGGCAGATTATCACGCTTACAAAGCCGCTGAGATGCCGATGACCGATGTGATTTTTGTGCAGACAGATGAAGCTAGCGGGCCATATGGAGCGAAATCGGTTTCAGAGCTGGCTATTGATGGCGTAGCACCAGCCTTGGTTTCGGCGGTTCATGATGCGACAGGCGTTTGGATGCGTGAATTGCCCCTGATCCCTGAAAATGTTTGGAAGTTGTTGAAAGAAAACGGAAATTAAGATAATCGCTATAGTTGACCGCAGGCCCTCAGTTTCCTGGGGGCCTGTTATTTTAAAAAGATTCAGTTTACTCAGCAGCACGATTGCCCAACCAGAAGGTTTTCCAGTCCCCTTTACTTTTGTTTAATGCTAAGTAGGTATACAGGCTGCCAGTAAAAAACCCCAATGTCATCATGAGAAAAACCCAAATCACAGAACGGACCAATGACTTTTCTCTGTATATAATCCATCCTGAGAAAAGCGTAAAACCAACATATAAATCCACCAGAGAGACGATTCCCCATGGCATCTCGAGCAATTTACTGCCTTCGCTGGCAAAGTCACCTATAACAAACCCATAAATTATTATGCCGCTCATCGCGATAATCCCAAGCAGGGAAACAGATTTAGCAATTTTCATGTAGACATTCTCCTTATAAAAAATTAAACTACCATTTGTAGCATGATCAAAGCAAGATATCCTAGCAAATAAACTGAAGTTAATCCATACATGATTATAGCAGGCGTATTTCTCACTGAAAACTGATGGATTCTCAAAAAGAATAGTTTTATGATCTCGCCCAGCAGCATTAACATCCAGAAACTTGTTAACAAATTTGTAGAGAAAAATGTGTTGGATAACGCAGCCAATATTCCAATATGACCCAGGATATTAAAAACCAAGAAAATCATGGCGATAATTTCATGTTCCTGTAGCCGGTCGTAAATTGCGGCGATTAAGCCAAGAATTAAAATGGCCTGGATTGTAAATTGCGCCAGTTTTATACCGGTGGGAAGAGCCAGCTGCACGGCTGGTCGAGCAGTAACTGTGAGGGCGTAAACCCCGATACACAGAGCAGATACTTTGACAAAGGTTTCCAACCAGGCTAAAAAAGGCCATTTATCAATATGCCATAAACTATTGTTGTTTTTGCTCTTTAGTTGTTCCATATCGAAATATTAACACAGCATATTATTTGGTTATCTCTGGTCAATTCTATATAGTTTTGTGTTTAGATTATATCGGTTGTAAAAGGTTTGTACTATTCTATAATGTGGTGTTGGCATCAAGTGTGAAACATGCAGTTTGCTTCTAAGAAAACAAGCTGGACGCGATAATGGATGTATATTTAGAGTGTTTCAAGAAGTGGAGGGATGGTCTGAATGAAAAAATTTGTTGCATTCGTGGTGGTTTATTTCCTTACGCCGCCTTTTAATTGTTCTTGAAAGATTCGCAACCCTTCCCAGTTTCCTTTAGCGGCGTAAGAAGCCTGTTCAGGCCAGGTTGCGGGTCTTGCCAATCGGAGATTGGCGTTTTTCAGAATCTGTTCCAGAACCATAACACTGGTGTTCGATAGTTGTTCAAATGTGAAAATCCCTGAATCCTCCAGGATCCCCGCAATTTTGGGGCCGATCCCTTCGATCTTCTTAAGATCATCGAACCGTGTTTTTGAAGAAGAATGGACAGATGAGAAGTGTGTAGCGGTTGTGCGCTCATCAATCAGTATCAATTTCTCAGAATCAGGGGTTAGCTTTTGGAGCGTTGTGGATCGTCGTTGCTGCAAGATACGAACCAGAATGAAAGATAATATTCCAATTAAAACCGAGAGCAGCAAGGTTTTCTTTCGGATCATTTTAACCTCCATAGTTGGAAAGGATTTGTCTTAGGCGGTAAACAAAACTACAATATCATTGTAGTACATTATCTGGTGATTGTGTAAAATAAGGAAATGGTGAATACTATTGTGAATGGTGTTGCGGGTGACAGTATAATCTGCTTTCATTCATTTCGTTTCAACACCGGGATCGCTTCAGAATAACTGATGGACAATTCAATAAAACCAGAATAATGGCCGTCGTTATACAGGGGGGCTTGTATGATTAGTTTCTTGTTTTCGTTGGATTGAGTAATGTAAACATTTTTTAATTGCTTCTCCAGCATCATTTTCAATTTGCTGCGGGCAGGTTCTGGATGACAGTCGAGTAAATTGCTCCCAATCAATTGGTCTCCACCATATTTTGAGAATTGCTGAGTAGAGAA
>ENA-ORXD01001051-ORXD01001051.1-sediment-metagenome-genome-assembly--contig:-NODE-1051-length-26423-cov-8.785053_pt1 | contig 26423 bp, 20 predicted proteins | sample MGYA00237862_ERZ511471 | MGnify/ENA metagenome assembly ERZ511471 | reverse complement strand
GTCGTTACGCAGCGCGGTGACAGGATCGTGGAGAAGGCCATCAATCCCCTGATACCCAAAGACAAGCTCACCGTCGTCGCCTCCTACGAACAGGCATTCAAGATGCTGGACGCGGGGCGTGTCGATGTCGTGGTATCCGACAGGGCGAGGGCCTCGCACGAGTTGGCAAAGCTGGGCCTTGCGCACAAGATACTGATGGTGATTCCCCCGCTCATGATCCCGAATACCTATCCTTATTTCAACAGAAAACATGCCGCACTGGCGGAGGAGATAGCCAAGACGATGAAGGCGAAGATGGATGACGGGACGTATCTGAAGATGACAGGCGTTCCGCCCCCCGATCCCAAAACCGATCATCCCCCGGTGGATTAATCCCCGGCGAATCAAGACAATCGGGGACAGGCCGCGCCCGAGAGGGTACATCCGGGCGCGGCCCCATGCAGAAAAAATGCAACCAAAGAAAAAAGTGCAACCAAAGACTAAAGAAACGATATGGAACAACCGAAATATGGTCAGAACAAACAATCGAGGAGGACATGGATTCATGAAGATGAAACACCTGGCAAGAACAATGGTTGTGACTGTTGCATGCGCGGTTGTCTTCTGCGCGCCGGCAGCGGCCAAGGAGTTCGTCCTGGGGACCCTCGCCGACCCCGAAGCCCCTTTGATAAAGACGCGGATCGCGTTTTTGCAGGAGTGTTTCAAGGAACACGGCTATGACCTCACCGTCAAGCACCTGCCCGCTCTCCGGTCGCTCGAGGCCGCAGACAAGGGGGAGACGGACGGCGACATGTTCAGGGAAGTCAACATGGACACGACGGGTTATCCCAACATGGTCATGGTAAACTATCCCTTATCCTACTATCCCCTTTTCGCCTTCGTCAGCAACCCGGACATCAAGGCCAAGGGAATCCAGGGTGTCAAGGGGTTGACGTCGTACAGGGTCATTACCATGCGCGGCGACAGGATCATGGAGAGATTCATCAATCCGGTGATGCCGAAGGACAAGCTCACCGTCATCGCCTCCTATGACCAGGCGTTCAAGATGGTGGCCGCGGGGCGCGCCGATGTCGTCGTCTCGGACCGGTCTCGGGCCCTTCACTTCATCAATGAACTGGGCCTCAAGGACAAGGTCATGATGGTGACCCCGCCGCTCATGATCCCGAATCTCTACACCTATTTCAACAAGAAGCATGCGGCGCTGGCGGAGGATATCGCCAAGACGATGAAGGCGAAGATGGACGACGGGACCTATCAGAAGATCGTGGGCGTCCCGCCCCCCGATCCCAAGAATGACAGTGTCGATACGGGGGACGACACATGGAAAAAGGCGCGCATCGACAAGTAGATGCACAGCCGTGACAAAAATCCCGGGCTGAAGGATACCGGTGGTTGACGGGACCCCCGGAAGATGGAAGGCGTCCCGTCACCGCAGCCCCCGAAGCAGTAAAGGGCAAGCAGGAAACAGGCTGGGCATGACCATATTACGAGACTGCAACCACAGACCGAAGAAATGCGCGAAGCAGCCGAAACAGGGTAAAACGGAGAGCAGGGGAACGGTGATTGAACGCGGGCAGCGCCCGATACCGGGGACAGGCGTGACCGTAACGGGAACATCCCCGGACTGAAGAGAGTGTAAGAAATAGATGGCGGAGGCATGATGATATGCATGGAAATTTGACAAAACGGGTCAGTATGGGCGTTATCGCGGTGACCACCGTTGTAGTGATCGTGTTCGGCCTGTACGCGTACCTGCAAACGAAATCGGCGCTCCTCAGCGACCTTGAGAACTCGGCAAAGATGACCACCGGCCGACTGTCGATCAGCCTGATCGAACCGCTCTGGAACATGAACGACGCGCTGGTCTACGAGATGATCGCATCGGAGATGGGTGACAAACACGTCTTTGCCATTGCGATCAAAGACGCGGAAGGGGCAAAGATCACCCACGGCAGACAGCGCGACCACGCCGGACAGCTCGTGGCGATCGAGGGAAGCATGCCGAGCGGGCTCCTGACGGAGAAGGCTGATCTCATGAGAGAGGGTTCGAAGATGGGGTCGGTCGAGGTCTTCATGACGAAGCAGTACATGAAGGAGGCCCTGAACGGACTCATTGGGAAGATCATCCTCATAGCGGTGATCCTCAATGCGATCATCGTCATCGCGCTGATCCTTCTGATCAAGCATATGGCTATCAAGCCCATCAATCTCCTGAGCAAGCGGTTGAACGGGTCCGCCGATCAGGTGGCATCGTCATCGACCCAGGTCTCATCGACGGGGCAGGCCCTGGCCGAGGCATCGTCCGAACAGGCGGCCAACCTCGAGGAGACGGCGTCATCGCTCGAAGAGATGTCATCGATGATCAAGGCCACGGCGGACAACGCGCAGCAGGCCGATGCCCTGATGAAAGAGGGGAATCGTTCCGTGGAAAGCGCCGGAAGCGACATGGACAAGATGGAACAGGCGATGTTCAAGATCGCCGACTCCGGCCAGGAGATCAGTAAGATTGTCAAGTCCATCGATGAGATCGCCTTCCAGACCAACCTGCTGGCCCTGAACGCGGCCGTCGAAGCGGCGCGCGCCGGAGAGGCCGGGGCCGGATTTGCCGTGGTGGCCGACGAGGTGCGCAACCTCGCCATGAGGGCCGCGGAGGCCGCCAAGAGCACCCAGACGCTCGTGGAAGACACGATCAAGCGGATCCAGGAAGGTGCGGAACTGGTGGACCGGAGCAAATCGGGTTTCAAGGTCGTGGCCGAGTCCTCGGAGAAGGTGGGCTGCCTGATCAGTGAGATCTCCCAGGCATCCCATGAACAGGCCCAGGGGATCGAAGAGATCAACAGGGGCATGGCCGAAATGGACAAGGTGGTCCAGCAGAATGCCGCCAATGCCGAAGAATCCGCGAGCGCCGCCAATGAGATGAACTCGCAGGCCGCGAACATGAAGGAGATGGTCGTCGAGCTGGTATCCCTGGTAGGCGGCAGGAACGAAACGGAGGCATACGACGGCAGAACGCATGATCAGAGCCAGGTCGACCTCATGGAACAGAGAGAGAGATTCCGTATCCATCTCGACGCGAAGAAGACCAGAAGGCAGATAGCGACAACGCCCGATGACGACGAATGGGATATGATTCCCGAAAAGACAACCCCGCACCGGAAATCCCTCCCCCAGGGATTCTAAGGTAACCGGCAGCACCCTTGAAGCAGGCGGCGGTCTCCCTCCAGCTTTCGTGTCTCGTTACCTCCCCTGCCGATGCCGTTCCCGGGATCGAAAAGATCCCGGGAACGGCGACCCCTGATACGGCGTACCGCATCATCCCACCTCACTCATTCACCTCAACGGGTATCCCCGATCATCCTGCGCGAGCGAGTCATACGCGGGGAGAGCTGTGCATAGTGTCCATTTCGAGGAGCGCAGTGACGAGCTATAGTCCCCTTCAGGGGGAAATCTTAAAGAAGCGGATCTCTTAAGTTTTCTCCCTGCGGTCGAAATGACAAGGTGCTGCATGTGGGCAAAGCTCTCATGGGAAGATCATTTTCTGCTCAAGTTCCGGCATGGAATACCGATAGACAGAGTGAAGACAGCATTTTCTGTTACTGAAGGGCAAACCATCCGAAAGGGTGGGGCGCAAAGCCACCGGTTTAAGTCCGCGTAATGCGGATAGGACAGCGGGGCTGCGAGGTAGCGACGCAGTGAACCGCTTTGCCCGCCGGCAAGCGGTTTTTTTTATGCAGTTTACCCGCTCTGCCCGAACCGGAGACAGGAAGAACGGGCGGCACCGCAGCCCATGACGAGCCCAAAAGCCCCCGGGTGCGCAAGGCTTACTGACAGGAGGAGTACAGCCATGATAGACGGCATTACCGCTTCGCCACCGGTACTCAGCATCCCCTCTTCTCCCCATACCGCCGTTAAGAGCGATGCCGGCAATTCGGAGAAAACGGTCGACGACAGAGGAGAGAGGCTGAACAACAACGCGACCCTGTCTGCTCCGGAAGCGGATTCCACGGAAGGTGGGGAACCCGCTGAGCAGAAAGCTGTTGCCAGGGGCGATCAAACGGCTCATCCCCCGGATTCTCTCCGGAATGAGCCCCCCGGAAGCAGGGTGAACGTTCTGGCATAAGCAGGGAGATACCACGCCGTTTTCCTCGATACACGACAGCGGCACGCGGATATCTGCCCGTAAATGTGGGAAAAATTTTCCTCTTGATTTTTCGTTTTTTTCTACTTATAGGTGGTACCTTACACGGGCAGGTGCCGGGTGCATCACATGCGGTGCCATCGTGGTGGAATCCATCATCTCTCAGGTGAGGCTTCTCACGAGAACCGATCCTGTCCAAACGCGCGGATTGGGTTTACGGCCGTGCACGTGGCCGGGGCTCATGGTCTGCATGCACTTGGATACGGTGTAGGCATCACCCCCGGGGGGGCTGACCTCCTCTGAAAGTCTTTTCTGCTCTGCTATGTCGGTGAACCGGAGCCTCGTGCCGACGTGAACGAAGCTCCGATGTTTTTCCCGAATCGGGAACAATTGTAATGGACGCATGCCCATATATACGTGACCTATAAATCCGGAGGGATCTTTGTGCCATGGCCTCAAAACCGACCTACGAAGAGTTGGAGCGAATCATTAAAAAGCTGGAAGAGGAGTCCGCGAAGAGGAGACAGGCGGAGGAGGCCCTGCGCGAAAGCGAGAAGAAATACCGGCTGCTCTTTGAAAACAGTGGCGCAGCCGTATCTTACTACGATACCGACGGGAAGCTTCTCCTGTTGAACAGACGGGGAGCGAAAAATTTCGGCGGGACGAAAAAAGACCTCACGGGAAAATCCCTGCACGAGATATTGCCCGAGACGGCCGATCTCCATCTGGAACGAATCGGTCAGATCATGGAGAGGGGGCGTGGAGCGACGTTTGAAGATCTCCTTGATCTTCCCATAGGGAAGACCTGGGTCTCATCAAACGTCTACCCGGTGAGAGATGAAGATGGAAATGTAAAGGGCGTGCAGATCATCTCCTATGACATCACCGAACGCAAACAGGCCGAGGACGAACTGCGCCAGAGCGAGAGGCGGTTCAGGGAGATGGCGGATCTCCTCCCGACTATCGTGTGCGAGATGGAAACGGATAACCGCCTTACCTATACCAACAGGATGGGATTCGAGACGTTCGGTTATTCCCAGGCCGACCTCGATGCAGGGCTGTTCATCACGGATCTGATCCACCCCGACGACCTCGACATGGCCCTCGGACGAATCGAACAGATCTCGCAGGAGAGGAGACACGGGCCCGAGGAATACCGGTTCCTGAGAAAGGACGGTTCCGAGATCATCGGCCTCACGGATTACGCCCCCATCCACCGGAATCACGAGCTCATCGGGATACGGTTCAGTATCACCGATACGACGGAGAGAAAGAAACTCGAATCCCAGCTTCACCACGCACAGAAGATGGAGGCCATCGGTACCCTCGCCGGAGGCATTGCCCATAATTTCAATAACCTGCTGATGACCATCATGGGAAACGTTTCCCTGATGTCTCTGGAGACCCACCCCGATCATGGGAATTACAAGTACCTCAAGAACATCAAGCAGGCCGCCCAGAGCGGGGCGAGACTGACGGGGCAGCTCCTCGGATATGCGCGGGGAGGGAAATACGAGGTCAAACCCCTCAACCTGAACAAACTGGTGAAGGAGGCCTGCGAGGTCTTCAGTATGACCCACAAGGATATCATCGTCCGTCAGGACCTGTCCGAAGACCTCGCGGAAACCAAGGCCGACCGGAGCCAGATCGAACAGGTGCTCCTCAACCTCCACATCAATGCCGCAGAGGCCATGTCGGAGGGGGGAGAGATCTTAATCAAGACGGCCAACGTCAGCCACCGGGATATGAGAAGCAGGTCCTTCACGCCGCGGCCCGGAGAGTATGTCCTCTTGGTGGTCAGGGATACCGGGGCGGGGATGGACAAAAAGACCATGTCCTGCATCTTCGAGCCGTTCTTCTCTACGAAGGGTCTCGCCAAGAGCGCGGGGCTGGGCCTGGCATCCGCGTACGGTATCATCAAGAATCACGACGGATATATCGACGTGGAATCTCAGAAGGGAAAGGGAACCACCTTCTATATTTATCTCCCTGTGTCGAAAAAGAAGGCCGGAGAGGCCGTCGAGAGTGTCGAGGATGCCCTTCACAAGGGGAGCGGAACCATCCTCCTGGTCGATGATGAAGACCTGGTCCTCGATGTGGGAACAGAATTGCTTGAATCTCTCGGTTACACGACACTCAAGGCCAGGGACGGCGCAGAGGCGATCGATATCTTCAAAGAGGGTAACGGTTCCATCGATATGGTATTTCTCGACATCGTCATGCCGGGCATGAGCGGAAAGGACACCTATGACCGGCTCAAGGAACTCAATCCGAACGTCAAGGTTCTTCTCTCGAGCGGATACGACATCGATACCCAGGCGACCGAGATCCTGAACAGAGGGGCAGACGGTTTTATTCAGAAACCCTTCGCCCTGAAGGACCTGTCACAAAAGATAAAGAAGATCATGGAGACGGAAAAGGAGGTGCTTGCCTCCGCCTCCAATGCGTAACCGCCGGCTGACCAGTGACAATTTTTCCCCCCGGCGATATACATTTTTCCCACCATTCCCCGCGGCCATTCCCTCTTCGGGGGTTCCTTTCTCCCGACGTCCCGGGCAAAGGCGCATTCGGGGCTTCACTCCTCCGATCTTTTGCCATACCTCCGTATCCCGCATCTTTTTCTCTACACCAGTGATCTCGAACCGTTAGCCGACAGGAAATGATCGCCGGTCCCCGCCGGCATCGTCATCTTTCCCCTCCCCTCCGTCCCTTACCGGAACCGCACCCGTGGTTTGCATGATTTTTGCAGTACGATGATTGACCGCACACGAATCTCGATGTGCTCGGATTATGTGACGGGCCGCGCCGACTGGCGGACCGTCCCCTGCCGCTACGCCCAAGGACGGATGGTGTACGGTTGAAATACCAGGGAGGAGGATGCCAGAGCATGACTGCCACCAAGAAGGAAGCACCCGATACGCCGGTGCCGTCCGAGGACAAGGATGACGCCAAGGCCCCGAAGACGTTCAGCGAATCGATAGGAATCGATATCGGAACCGCCAATATCGTCGTGGCACAGAACAAGGGCAGAGAGGTCAGCACGACGATCCAATCGAACGCCTTTTTCACGATTCCCAGTTCAAAGACGACAAAGGAGATCCTCTCCGGAAGATCGGTGCTCTTTTTCGAGAAGAACGACCGGCTCTACATACTGGGCAATTCAGCCGAATACTTTGCCAACATCTTCCGCGGCAACACGCGGAGACCCATGAAGGACGGGATACTGAACCCAAAGGAACCCGAGAGTGCGGACGTCATCAAGACCATCATCAACCACCTCGTCAGGAAACCGAACGAGGAGGGGGAGAAGATCTGGTTCAGCGTGCCCGGTGAGCCCGTGGACAAACCGAACACCGTCACGTACCACAAATCCATCATCAAGATGCATCTCGAAAGCCTGGGGTACACCCCGGTATCCATCAACGAGGGGATGGCGGTAATTATCTCGGAGCTGTCGAGCAACGGGAGCGAATCGACCGGGATAGGAATCAGCGTCGGGGCCGGGATGTGCAACGTCTGCCTCTCCTACCTCTCCATTCCGGTCATCACGTACAGCATCCAGAAAGGAGGGGACTACATCGACACCCTTGTGGGCAATTCCGTGGGAGAACCCTTCACCACGATTAAAGGAGTGAAGGAAAAGGAGCTCAACCTCTCGATCAAACCGAGGAGCCGGGTGGAGACGGCCCTTCACATATACTATGACGATCTCTTTGAAACCCTGGCACAGAGTCTCCAGCAGGTACTGGGATCATCCGACAACGTCCCCAGCCTCCCAAAACCCATACCGATCGTCCTGAGCGGCGGCACGATACTTCCTAAGGGATGCAGGGACCGGTTTGCACGGGCCTTCGAGGATGTCCGCCTCCCGATCAACATCTCCGACATACGCATCGCCGAAAGGCCCCTCTACTCGACCGCGAAGGGGACACTGATGATGGCCATGCGAGAAAAGGGATAGGCTGCGATGTCCCCCGCCGTGCTCATCTACTCCCCGAACGAGATCCGGGGGAAGATCATCCTGGAAACCCTCAAGGTGAGAGGGATCGGCGCACATCTGCTCACCAGCCATTTCGAGGTGGAAGAGGCCGTGAGGGAGCATTCTCCGCCGGTCATTATCCTGGACATCAAAAAGAATATCCCGGCCGAGACGGACTTCCTCCATGCCCTCTCTCAGGGGAACCCGGAGTCCCAGATCATCATCCTCGCGGACCGGCCGGTCCCCTCTTCCCCGGATACCACGAAGGCCGGCAACACGCGACATATCCCCGGACCCCTCGCGCCAGAATCGATCTTCTCCGAGGTAAGGGGCATCCTCTTTCCGGAAAGGAATTTTTCCATCGCACGGTTCTGCCGCACCCTGGCATCCACCCTCCTCCTTCGGCTGAAACGCTTCTTCCTCTGGACACTCCCGATAACGGCGACCCTCGTCGTCGGCCTCATCGGAGGCTACCTCTACTGGTGCATCGTCACACTCCCCAGGATCGAGACCCTTCACAGCTATGCCCCCTATGAGGCCTCCGAGATCTATTCGCACGACAACGTCCTACTCTCGGAATTTTACATCGAGCGGCGCAGCATCATCTCCCCCGACGCGATCCCGCAGCATGTCAAGAACGCCTTCATAGCCGTTGAAGACGCGCGCTTTTACAGGCACGCGGGGATCGATCCCGTCAGGATGTTCAGCGCCTTCCTGGTCAACGTGAAAGAGGGGGGATTCGTGCAGGGAGGAAGCACGATCACCCAGCAACTGGCGAAGATGCTCTTCTTCAAGCCGGAGAAGACGATCACGCGGAAGGTAAAGGAGATTGCAATCTCCCTCCAGATGGAGAGACGGTACACGAAAGACGAGATTCTGGGACTGTACCTCAACAACGCCTATTTTGGGACGAGGGCATACGGGATCGATGCGGCCGCCTACATCTACTTCGGCAAGCCCGTGAAGGAGGTCACGATATCGGAAGCCGCCCTCCTGGCGGCGCTTCCCAAGGCCCCCTCGAAATACTCCCCCTTTACCGATTCAAAGAAATCACTGGAGAGGAGAAATTACGTCCTCAAACGGATGCTCGAGACGAAATTCATCGATCAGGGTGAGTATCTGAAAGCCCTCGGCGATTTGATACCGACAAAGATCCACGCGCGCCGGTACAAGGCCCCTTACTACGTAGATCACTGCAGGGCCATCCTCGAAGAGATGGTGGGGGACCGGCTCTACACCTCCGGACTGAAGATCTACACGACACTCGACTACCGGATGCAGGAGATTGCGGAGCGGGCGGTGCAGAACGGCATTGAGAAACTGGAGAAGAGAGGCATCAAGGGGGTGCAGGCGGCCCTCCTCGCGATCGATATCAGGACGGGACGGATCAAGGCGATGGTCGGCGGCACGAACTTCTGGGATTCCCAGTTCAACCGCGTGACCCAGGCGAAGAGGCAGCCCGGCTCCACCTTCAAGCCGATCGTCTACCTCACGGCCCTGAACCAGGGGATGAAACCCACCGATATGATAGAGGACAAGAAGATCAACTACTACGCAAAGGGACGTCCGGGCGTGTGGACGCCCCTGAACTACAGCAGGAAATACCACGGCACGGTCACGCTGAAGACGGCCCTCGCCCTCTCCTTCAACGCCGCAACCGTCAATCTCGCGAGCAAGGTCGGGATACAGAACATGATCAGGACGGCCCACAGACTCGGGATAAAGAGCGAGATCCATCCCTTCTACCCCTCGGCCATCGGCGCCTCCGAACTCACCCTCCTCGAGCTGGTTTCCGCCTACGTCACCCTCGCCGGCGGCAAGAGGATCGAACCGACCTGCATCACCAGGATCATCGATCGGGAACAGGCGATCCTCGTGGAACCGTCCGCCGAGCAGGAGACGGTCGTCGCCAAAGAATCTCTGGCTGCCATCCGGGATATGCTCAAATCCGTCGTCCTCGAAGGCACAGGCAGGGGCGCGCTGGTCCTGAAGAGGACCGTCTACGGCAAGACGGGAACGACGAACGACTGCGTGGACGCGTGGTTCGCCGGTTTCGACGAGAATATCGCCCTGGGGGTGTGGGTGGGGAGAGATGACCACACGCCCATCGGAGGCGATGAGAACGGCGCCACGATCGCGCTCCCGATATGGATCGATTTCATGAGGGAGGCATACACGGCGTACGAACAGCCGGGGATCACCATATACCCGTCGGTAACGATGAAGACGAGGGCGGTACACGTCAACTGATCTTCGCATATCTCCTCCAGACACCCCACAACAGAAAAAAGGACCGAAGATGAAACGAAGTCGTGTCTTCCGGGATAACCTGTGGTATAATCTCGCGAAAGTTTTACCATACGCGCCGATTGAGAGGTTTGCAGATGAAGAGAAAGATACTGATCGTGGATGATGAGGCATCCATTCGGGACCTCTTCTATGATTCCTTCTCCGACGCCGGCTACGAGGTATCCCTGGCAACCAACGCCGAAGAGGCACTGAGAATCCTGGATAATGAAAAGATCATGGTCATGTTCCTCGATCTGAAGCTGTTCGGCACGGACGGGATACAGCTGTGCCGCCAGATACGGAGGACGGACCATATCGCGATCATCTATGCGATGACCGGTTGGGCGGGACTCTTCGAGATCGAGGAATGCCGGGAGGCGGGCTTCGACGACTTCTTCACGAAACCGATCAAGATCGACCAGATGTCGGAGGCCGTCGAGGGTGCCTTCGAGAAACTGGACCGGTGGCTGAGCCGGCCCGAAGGGCGGTGACCTGTCTCCGACCGGCAAAAAGAAAAAAATGGCGGAAGTGCATGGGAATCGAACCCAGATACCGAAAAATAATATCCTATAATAACAATAAGTTGGACTAACAAAAAACATTCTGGGGGACATTTGGGGGACAAAGCCCCCCCCTAAGCAGCCCCTTTTATGGTCTGAAAATAGGACTTGACCTCGCCTGTAAGTTGTGTTACGTTGCTTCACATGTAATTCCTGTAACACGTGGAGGTTTAAAATGTCCAAAGTGCTGAATGTTAGAATTGAAGAGGACTTGTCGGATCGGCTTGAGCTTCTGGCTGAAAAGACAAAACGTCCAAAGAGTTTTTACATAAAAGAGATTCTTTCTCAGCATCTTGCCGAGTATGAGGATGCTTATCTCGCCCTTGATCGTCTGAACAACAGAAATGCTAAGTACTATTCAACGGAAGATGCGGAGAAGATCCTTGACCTATAATATTCAATGGCATGAAGATGCTATAGAAGATCTAAAAAAAATTGATCGTCAGAAACAACGAAAGATCATCGAAAGAGTAAAGAGCTACCTGTCAAAAGACCCTTTCGGCCTCGGTAAACCATTAAAGGGAATTTTCAAAGGTCTTTACCGATACCGTTACGGATCATATCGAATAATCTACGCCATAGATCGTGAATCTGTGATTATTCTTATTTTGAGGGTTGGTGACAGGAAAAATGTTTACCATGACCCAGTTAGCACAAATTAAAAATGTCGATTCCCCTTCCTCATTTACGATTTAATTCGTATTGATGCAACAACAGAAGATGCTCATGACCCCTCGATATAGGATTTAAAGGCTTGATACCCAGCATGGGAGTTTCATGGCTAGGCCTGGTTGATTAAGAGGTTAGCCCGTTTTTTCTTTTTTAATCACCCATTCCTGCCACCACTTGTATTCGATATTTTTATAGGTGCTGCTCGCATATTCCTGGCCACATGTTTTACAACGCATGTGTTTCGTAAGCTTTCCTGGGACGGATTCAATGCCTCCTTCTCTTAATACAGGTGATGTTTCTGAGTAACTTAACTCAAAATCTTGAGAGCCACATTCACAAGAGGTGATTTCAGGATAATTGTACTTCCAATACATTTCATGTTTTTTGTATCTGATAGAAAGTGCATATTCCTTAGAATCTTCATGTACTTCTTCCCATTTTATGGAGTTCCACTCCTCCTTAGTCAATCGGTGATTATCAAAGAGATAGTGATGATTGGCACAAAGACTTAGCAAATTATCATCTGAGTCATTGCCTCCCTCATTACGTGGTATTATATGACAAAGTTGACTGACACGGTTATAGCCGCAAATTTCACATGGCCTAAAATTTTTTATGAATCTTTTTTCAGTACTAATTGCATTTTGATTTCTATTTGATAAGTCTATATTCAAATTGTATTTTTCCTTCAATATATCCGATTTATAAATATCAGAACATAAGAGGACTATTTTACCAAAAATATTATGCAGTTCGTTTTGGATTTCAATTGATAGTTTACTATGGTTTTTCCTCAAGAAAGTTTGAATAAGGGGATGAGCTTTTGAATATAGTTTATTAAATATATCCATTTTAAATTTACTTATATCTACCTTGCTGTTGGGTATTTCGTGGTAATAAAGACCAAAAACCACATTGGTATAACAGGGGAAAAATGGCAATCATCATTCCCCTCCACAAAAACACAAAAACCCCATCTCTCACCTTGAGAAACAGGGCTTTGATGATCGGACCATAATTCCCCCTCTGGTTACAGCCATTCACAGGAACAGAAAACGTCAAGCTCAAAACCGCTATCTAGGTAACTCTATGATGATGTCTTGTCAAGAAATTTTACCCTGCGTGTTCAATCTGTGTTCGTCAATCCCCTTTTGACATTATCCTGAACAATAACCGGATCGCCTCCTCTCTTTCCCCCTCCCCTGCTTTCTTGTCATAAACGCTAACCGCGAGAATGGGCCTGTCAAGAGCTCGTCGGAGCGGTTAGCTGTATCCAACATCCCTCTAACCTGCCTCAATTACACCCGAAAAACTTTTTTTCATTTTTTTAAAAAAAAGACTTGACACACATGTTACTCATTGCTATATATGTTTTCACAGTTGATTAACATGGAGGTGTCACATGGTACGCCCGAAAATGAAGGAAGCGACAAAACAGTATACCGTCATGCTTCAGCCAAGCGTTATTGAGGAAATAGACAAATACGCCGAACGGTACGGCCTCACCAGAAGCCAGCTTATGAGGAATCTCATTGTCTCGGGGATCGATGACATTAAGCTGCTCAACAGGCTGGGGATCATGCAGACCGTCAATCTCGGCAAAACGCTCATGGAAAAGACCATTCACATGGTCAAGTCAAAGAAGATGGATATCAACAAAGAGGGGGAAGTAGAGATAAAGGACTAAAGAAAAAGGCGACCCGGATTATGCGCCAACATAACCCGGGCCGGTACGTTCCAAGAAGTCATCGCGGCTAACGAGCTTTTATCAGAACGCACGTGTATTATAACATTATGCATGCGTCTGTCAAATGACCTTCCTTGGAACGACCACGGGAGGTTTTTTATGATGAGACGCATCGATCAGCCTGAATCACAAAACTATATCCAGTGTGGGGATCATACAGGGGGAGGAGCGAACCGCAGAGAGAGAGCGAGCTGCCCCGATCCCGACCGAGAATCCGTCACCGCTGAAGAGTATATAGCAGCGTACAACTACAAAACCGATCCCTCCATCCGTCGTGATCTTCTCGAGAAACTGAGGAAAGAACATCCGGAGATTTCCATTCTCAGGATTCGCCGTTATCCCCTCTACAATCCGAATCTGACCTTCTACCGACTCGATAAGAAGAAAATATTCAGAGGAGGGATCCCCCATGCCTGAGAACCCCTCCGGGAAGAAATTGAAGGGAACTGAGCGGGTGTCCCCTGCTTGTATAAGGGACATATTTTTACATAGCGGAGCAGTTCGCAGAAAAAAATGGATGGATCGTTTTGAGAAAACAGGGGTGCGAAATGACGCCAACTGCACGGAATATCTTAAAATCTATTCCAACATGACGGAGATAAAGCCAAAGATCAGGCCAAAAGGGGCTTCTTCGAAAAAGGGCGGCGGCACAAAGAGGGAAATTACCGAATTCAGCCGGAAGTCCCGACGGAATTTTATCAAGTTTCTGTGCAAAATAGATGAGCCCGTGGAGCTCTGGCAAGACTTCACCTTTGCCGATGATATCATGGCCGGCAAAGGCATCATACAGCGAAGGAATAGTTCAAACAGGACATTAAACCGGTTTCGCCGGATAGTAAGGGAACGATACCCTTCCCTGTGGATGATCTACAAGCGGGAATGGCAGTCACGCAAATCGGGAAGCCTGTCCGGGGAACACATCCCCCATTTTCATATGTTCATTGCCGAACGGAACCGGCCCGAAGATTTTGACTATCTGTCTCTGGCCCGTGATCTGGCCGTCCTCTGGGTGCAATGCACACAGACCGAAGAACGGGACAAGGCCCTTCGTGTGGCCTGTCATTCCAAGAGTTACCGCCTGATCGAAAGCCAGAAACAGGCCATGGTCTACGCCTCGAAGTACGTCGTCAAGAGCGATGCCTTTCAAACCGACGAAAGCATCGGCAGGAGCTGGGGCACGATCGGAGATATCAGGATCGGAACGCCGAAGATCGTTGAGCTGACCCCTGATGAAGCGACGCGCTACAAACGGGTGGTCCGGAAAACCATCAACAAACGTAAAAAAGGGCTCAAGAAAAGTCTGAGCAGGCCTGAGACGGCGACCTTCGTCATAATCAAGGGAGAAACCACGGACATCATCTTGAAGTATGTCAATGATGTCCTTGAATGGGAATGCCGCTCATTCTTCGCAGAGGTGGCCTAAATTGAAAGATTCCTCCCGATATGATACTCAGCCCTTAAACAAGAAGGGTGAGGTCTGTATGAAGGGCTCTATCCAATTTAGAAAAGATAGGGGATATTATTACGTCGCATGGGAAGACAACGGCAAGCGTTATAAGGTTTACAAATACAACGGAGAATTTCTCTACCATAAGAAGATGGCTGAAAAGCTTCTGGCCTGTATGCAGGCGGATGTTGAGAAGGGCATCTTCCGTATTGAAAAGTATACAAAAGAAGTTCCGACCAATGTTATTCCGTACCTTGAAGAGTGGGCAGAGGAAGAAAAGCCCCACCTGTCACCCGCCACATATAAAGATTACATCAATTCAATACGGAATCATTTGATTCCGTGGTTTGAAGAAAACCCAGTCCAGCTTCATGAAATTCAATATGATGTGTTGTGTCGCCTCTTGGGAAGTATCAAACGATCCGGCAAAGGCAAAATGAACGTTATGTACTGCCTTCACAAATGCCTTGACTTTGCATGGAAGTCCGGCCGTATTCCGGCAATGCCTCCTTTCCCTGAAAAGAACAAGTACGGGATCGTGAACCCGCTTATCACGTGGTTGCCGGAAGCAAGGCAAAACAAAATCATTGAAGCGATCCCGGAAGAGCATCAACCAATATTCTGGTGGCTGAAATACCATGCACGCAGACCGTCAGAAGCCATGGCCTTATACAAAGAGGATTACAGCAAAGACATTGATGCTTTTATCATAAGGCGAACTTTTTCAAGTAAACAACTTGTTCATTATACAAAAACGCACAAGCAACACGTTATCCCCTGTCATTCCGAATTTAAAAAGATTATGGCGAAGATGCCTACCACATTCGGACCGTTCTTTTTTATGAATACGAAGGGACGGTTAAAGGGTCAACATTATCAACATGATTATCTGGTGGATTTATGGAATGCGGCATGTCGAGCAGTGGGTGAGGATATACGAATGTACGCAGGCCTCAAGCATTCAACATGCTCTCAGTATATCAACGAAAGAGGTCTCAGCGTTGATGAATTACAGATGATAACGGAGCATGCGAGAAGGGACAGCGTTTTAAAATACGCAGATGTTCAGATCGAAGCAAAGCGCAGGCTCATGGAACGGAAGGTTATTGGCTTTCCGGGGGACAACTGGGGGACGCATTTTGACAAGGCGGAGTCAATAAATTCAGATAGTTATGGCGGAAGTGCATGGGAATCGAACCCACCCGGGACGGTTCTAGCGCCCCACACCGGATTTGAAGTCCGGGAGGCCCACCAGTGACCTTGGCACTTCCGCTCGAAACAGCAATCTCCTGCTATCTCTTTCGCCGACGATTGTCAATCGTTCAGATATTCCGGCTCCTCCGTGCAGTTCTGCGAGTCGTCGATCAGCTGCACCATGACCCGGTCTCCCGCCTTAACGAACTCGACACCCTCGGGGATAACCATGATCCCGTTTGCGAGGACCATGGAGCTGAGAATGCCGGAGCCCTGTTCACCGGTAATCTCGGCGACGAATCCGGTACCCTCACTTTGCACCCTGGCCCTGAAGAAATATCGAAGCCCTTTTTTCTTCTCGATGTCATGGGCCACTGTAGCCCGGACGGTCCTGCGGAAGATGTTCCGATGGCCGGTCATCTTCAATATAGTGGGGCGCACGTATTCTTCGAAGGTGACCATGGACGACACGGGGTTGCCCGGAAGGCCGAAGACCGGCATCCCCTCCCTGGAACCGAAGGTCATGGGTTTTCCGGGACGCTGGGCAACCTGCCAGAGCTGCACTTCGATCCCCATATCCTTCATGACATCCTTCACGAAATCATAAACGCCGACGGATACCCCGGCCGATGATACGATGACATCGGCCCGGAGGGCCGCCCTGAATTTCTCGGTCAGGTCTTCCCTGGAGTCCTTCGCTATCCCGAGCCGGAGCGGTATGCCTCCGCATTCCATCACCTGCGCAGCAAGAGAGTAACTGTTGCTGCTCACGATCTTTTCGGGTGATGCCGCCGCCTCGTCGATATCGACCAGTTCGTCGCCGGTCGGGATGATCGCCACCAGGGGACGCCGGTATACCTTCACGGAGGAGCGTCCGAGGGCGGCCAGCATTCCGATCTCCGCGGGCCTCAGGACCGTTCCGGTGTGTATGATCAGATCCCCCGCGGCGACGTCCTCCCCGGCATATCTGATATTATCGCCGCGCGGGGCCGGGGCGGATATCCGGACACCGGCGTCGTCGCACGTCGTTTCCTCAACCTTCACAACGGCGTCGGCCCCTTCGGGTATGGGAGCGCCCGTCATGATCCGCGCCGCCTCGCCGGGACCTACCCCCTTCCGGGGCGTATGTCCGGCCGGTATGTCTTCAACGACCTTCAGAAAAACAGGAGATTCAGGCCCGGCGCCGCTGGTGTCTTCCGCTCTCACCGCGTAGCCGTCCATCGCCGAGTTATCCCTCGGGGGGATGTCTCGAGGGGCGCGGACATCCTCCCCGATCACCCGCCCCCGGGCACTCAGGATATCCGCCTTTTCGAAACCGAGAGGTGCTACGGAACCGAGGATATGCTCCAGCGCCTCTTTGACCGTTATCATGGGTAAAACTCCCTGGCTCCGGGAAACGCAGGCTGGTTCGGAGCCGTTCGTGAAAGGCCTTTAGTATATTAAACCGGTATCCTTGTCAATATTTCTGCCTTGAATAAATGGGCTCTATGGTATATTGACGTTTTTTACTCCGGGAGGACGGTGATATGGGCGTACCCGAGACACAGAAGCACATCAGGGAACTGCTGGACGACAAGAACGCCATCCTGCTGGCCCACTACTACCAGCGCGATGAGATCCAGGACATCGCGGACATCCTGGGAGATTCCCTGGCCCTCAGCATGGAGGCGGCGGAGACGGACGCGGATATCATCGTCTTTGCCGGGGTGCGGTTCATGGCGGAGAGCGCCTCCATCCTGTCGCCGGACAAGACGGTTATCCTCCCCCGCCTCGACGCGGGATGCCCCCTCGCCGACAGGATCACCGTCGAAGAGCTGGAAGAGGCGAAGGCGAAGCACCCCGGCGCAGCGGTGGTGACGTACGTCAACTCGTCGGCCGAAATCAAGGCCCACAGTGACATCTGCTGCACCTCCGCCAATGCCGTGCGTATCGTGAATAGCATCCAGGCGGACACCGTCCTGATGGTCCCCGACGGGAACCTGGCGCGCTATACCGCGCAGTTTACAAAGAAGAAGGTCATCCCGTGGAGGGGATTCTGTTACGTCCATAACGACCTGCTGCCCGAAGAGGTGCAGCGCGCCAAGGATGCACATCCCGGGGCCCCCGTCGCCGTCCACCCCGAATGCCGCCCGGAGGTCACCGCCATGGCGGATTTCGTCGGGAGCACGAGCGGGATCCTCACATTCGCCCGTGAGACCGATGCGCAGGAGGTCATCATAGGGACCGAGCGGGGGATCATGCACCAGTTGAAGAAGGAGAATCCCGGCAAGAGATTCTTCCCCGCGTCGGATCATCTGACCTGCCTGGACATGAAGCGCATGACCCTCGACGACGTCCTGGTCGCCCTGCTGGAGATGAGACACGTGATACGGGTCCCCGATGAGATACTGGTCCCGGCGAATCTCGCCCTGAGCAGGATGCTGGAGGCGTCGAGGTAGATATCAAGCAGACTGTTTGCGTGAGGAAACGAGTATACACAGACACGCTTTCGGATTCCTCCCTCCGCGCGCTCATCGAAACGATCCGCCGGGGGGATGATGAGGTGGATGTCTGCGGCCTCGAGGGGTCCGCGAAGGCCTTCATCGCCTCCCTCCTCTTCAGAAACACCGGCAAGACAATCCTCTTCATAACCCCGTCGAGGGGAGAGGCCTTGGATGCCTTCCGCGACCTCTCCTTCTTTCTCGGCGGAGAGGATGTCCTCCTCTTCCCCCCGTGGGAGATCGTCCCCCCGGGCGACACCTTCTCGCGGCAGAACGAGATCGCCGCGGGGCGGGCCGGGGTCCTGTCGAATATCCTGTCGGGGAGGCCGGCCGTGGTGGTCGCCCCCCTGAGCGCCCTGATGCAGAAAGTCGCACCGGCGCAGACCTTCAAAGAGTACATCGAGACCGTTTCCATCGGAGATATGAGAGACCGGGACCGCCTGGCGGAGAAGCTGGTCCGGGGCGGCTACCGGCGGGTCCCCCTGGTGGAACAGGCGGGAGAATTCAGCCTGCGGGGATATATCGTCGATCTCTTCCCTCCGGCGTCCCCCCTCCCCTTTCGGATGGAATACGTCGGCGACGAGATCGAGTCGATCAGACAGTTCGATCCCGCAACGCAGAGATCCCTCCGGGAGATAACGGACTTCGTCCTGGTTCCGGCGGGAGAGGTGATCCTCTCCGGGGAATCAAAGGGGCGGGCCCTGAGGAACCTGAGGAACTGGTTCAATGAATCGGGGGTCTCACGGGCGCGGAGGGAACGGCTCGTCGACACCCTCGAAAACGATCCGGGCTCCCTGGCAAATCCGCAGCTTCTCCCGCTCTTCTACGGGGACCTGTCCACCGGCGGCACGGCCGGCGGTCTTGACACCCTCCTCGAATATCTGCCCGCGGGTTCCCTGGTCGTCTGCGAGAGCCCCGCCCTCCTGGAGAATGCCGCGGAAGAGAGTACGAACGAGGCCGACCGGGCCGCCCGGAAGGCCGAAGGCGAGGAGAAGTTCTTTCTCGAAAAGGAACAGTACCTGGCGTCGTGGGACGATGTCTCCCGTGGGTTGAGCGGCGTGCAGAGGGTGTACATCGACCGGCTGCAGGCGGCGAACCCGATCCCCTTCGAGGCGGAGGAGGCGGCACTGAAAGCAGCGCCCGAACAGCACGAGGGGGGAGAGGGGATCCTCGCACCTCTCGTGGACCGGATCAGGGCGTGGATCAGGGAAGGGGCATCGGTAACCTTCCTCTGTCCGGAGGGGGACATGGAGAAGATGGAGCACCTCCTGGAGGGGTATTCCCTCCCCGTTCGCCGGTCGGCAAGTCCCTTCCTCTCCGATCTCGCATCCACGGAGAGGGGGGCTCTCACCCTCAGAGAGGGGAAGATCACCCGGGGATTTTCGTACCCTCCCCTGGGAACGGTCGTCGTCAGCGGCGAGGAGATATTCGGGAGAAAGACGCGCAGGAGCCGCAGGGGCCGCGCCCGGGAGGGATACTTCCTCAGGTCGTTTGCGGAGCTGGAGAGGGGAGACTTCGTCGTCCACGTGGATCACGGCATCGGCCGGTACCGGGGACTCGAACGGCTGGCGTTCAGCGGTACGGAGAACGACTTCCTGCTCCTCGAATATCGGGACCATGACCGCCTCTATATCCCCGTGGACCGGCTGAACCAGATACAGCGGTACATCGGTCCCGACGGCCACATCCCCCAGGTGGACAAGCTGGGGGGCACCTCCTGGGAGACGGTCAAGAAGAGGGTCAAACAGTCGGTACGGGCGATCGCCGAGGAGCTGGTCGCCGTCTACGCGGCGAGGGAGGTGATGAGCGGACACAGTTTTTCGCCCTCCGACCGGTACTACGAGGAATTCTCCTCCTCCTTCGAGTTCGAGGAGACACCCGACCAGGCGCGGGCCATCGAAGACGTCTACCACGACATGAGTGATTCGAAACCGATGGACCGGCTCATCTGCGGCGACGCCGGATTCGGGAAGACGGAGGTGATGCTCCGGGCCGCCTTCAGGGCCTCCATGGACGGCAAGCAGGTGGCGGTCCTGGTCCCCACGACCATCCTCGCGGAACAGCACTACCGGACCTTCACCGAACGGTTCGCCCGCTACCCTGTTCGCATAGAGGTCCTGAACCGCTACAAGACAAGCGCCCGGCAGAAGAAGATCGTGGCGGACGTGCAGGCGGGCCTCGTGGACATCGTCATCGGGACGCACCGTCTCCTGCAGAAGGACGTGAGGTTCAAGGACCTCGGCCTGGTGGTGATCGACGAGGAACAGCGTTTCGGCGTGACCCACAAGGAAAAACTGAAGAAGCTCCGGGCGCTCGTCGACGTCCTTACCCTGACGGCGACCCCCATACCGAGGACGCTCCAGCTCTCCCTCGTGGGGATACGGGACCTGTCCGTCATCGATACCGCCCCCCAGGAGCGCCGCCCCGTGGAGGTCCACGTATGCGAATTCGATGAGGATCTTATCAGAGACGCCATCGGGCGGGAGCTCGAACGGGGGGGACAGGTCTTCTTCATCCATGACAGGGTCCGGTCCATACACGGCATCGCGCGTCTGATCGAGAGGCTGGTCCCCGAGGCAAAGATAGGGGTGGCGCACGGCCAGATGAATGCCGGGGAGCTCGAGGACATCATGGTCGGATTCGTCCGCAGGGACCTCAACGTCCTCGTCTGCACCACGATCATCAGCTCCGGCGTCGATATCCCGGCGACCAACACCATCATCATCAACCGCGCGGACCGGTTCGGGCTCTCCCAGCTCTACCAGCTGAGGGGCCGCGTCGGTCGGGGCAATGAGGAGGCGTACGCCTATCTCCTGATCCCCGAAGAATCCATCCTTTCGCGCGACGCGCGGAAGCGTCTCTCCATCGCACGGGAATTCTCGGAGCCGGGATCCGGGTTCAAGGTGGCGACGCACGACCTGACCATACGGGGGGGCGGCAGCGTCCTGGGGGTGTCCCAGTCCGGACACGTATCCGCCATCGGATACGAGCTCTACACGGAGCTGATGGAAAAGACCATCCGGGAGCTGCGGGGTGAACGGCACCCAGGGGAGGATGTAGACCCGGAGATCAATCTCGGCATCCCCGCCTTCATCCCGGACGATTTCATAGCGGATACGCACACCCGGCTGATGACCTACAAGAGGATATCGATGGTCTCTTCGGAAGACGATCTGCCCTCCCTGCGGGAAGAGCTCGCCGACTGTTACGGCCCGCTCCCTCCCCAGGTGGAGAGCCTCCTGGACATCATGCGGATCAAGAACCGGCTCCGGAAGGTGCTGGGGGAAAAGATGGAGTACAACGGCAGGGAGCTTCGTATCGTCTTTCGTGAAGACAGCCCCGTGGACCCTGCCAGGATCATGGAACTCTCGCGGAAGAGACCGGGGGAAGTGCACCTGACTCCCGACAACCGGCTGGTCGTCTCCATGCCCGGGATCGGGGGAGAGGAGATCATCAGCCGTGCAAAGGACCTCATCGGAGAACTGGAGATTGAAGAACCGGGAACATTCTGATAACGTAGATTAATTATCAACAACGGGGGGACCGTATATGAAAGCAAGGATATCGTGTATCGCCGGCATCGTGCTCATCCTCTTCGCCACCACCCTGTATGCCGCCTCCGAGGACAGGATCGCCGCCGTCGTGAACGCCGACGTGATCACCCTCTTCGAGCTGGAGACGGCTCTCCAGCCGATCATGAAAAGGATCGGGGAAATCCCTGAAGAGGAAAAAAGAAAAGAGGTGACCAAGCAGGCCAGAACGGCGGTCATGAACCAGTTGATAGAACGTCTGCTGATCGAACAGGAGGCGGCGAAGCTGAAGATCGCCGTGACGGACGAGGAAGTGGACAAGATCCTGGAGGAGCTGCTGAAGAGCAAGGGCGTCTCCCTCGAAGAATTCAGGAAAACACTCGCCGCCGAAGGAGAGACGCTGGATACATACAAGGACGAACTGAGGAGAGACCGCACCAGGAGGAAACTGATAGACAGGACGGTACGATCCAGGGTGTCCGTCGGCGAGGAGGAGATCGGAGCATACTACGCCAAGCACCGGGACGAATACGAGGGGAAGGCGGCGACCAGGATCCAGCAGATACTGATTGTGAAACCGGCCGGCACCGAGGGCAAGGCCATACAGGCGGTGCGAGCCAAGGCGGAGGATATCCTGAAGAAGCTGAACGCGGGGGAGTCCTTCGACCTCCTGGTGAGTATACACTCCCAGGGTCCCGCCGCCGGGTCCGGGGGGGATCTGGGATTTGTCGAGAAGGGGATGATGTTCCCCGCGGTTGACGAGGCCGCCTTCAGTCTCGAGAAAGGGGAGATCAGCAACGTCATAGAATCCCCCGTCGGTTTTCACATCATCAAGATCATAGATCGGAGGGGTGCGGGCATCAAACCGATCGAAGAGGTGCGTGAAGAGATCCTCGGACAGATAGGAAACGAAAAGATGAAGAAAAAGTTCGAGGAATGGCTGCAAGAGTTGAAGGAGCGATCCTTCATTGAGATACGGCTGTAATGTTTCACGATCATCAGAACCGGGTATGAACTATATAAAGATACGGGGTGCGAGCCAGCACAACCTCAAGAATATCAACCTCGATATCCCGAGGGACAAACTGGTCGTCATAACCGGCGTGTCAGGTTCCGGCAAATCCTCCCTGGCCTTCGACACCATCTACGCCGAAGGGCAGAGGAGGTACGTCGAATCGCTCTCCACCTATGCGCGCCAGTTCATCGGCCAGATGGACAAGCCGGACGTCGAATCGATCGAGGGTCTCTCACCCGCCATAGCGATCGAGCAGAGGACCGCGAGTCGCAATCCCCGCTCGACGGTCGGCACGGTCACCGAGATATACGATTACCTGCGCCTCCTCTTCGCCCGGGTGGGGATTCCCCACTGCTACAACTGCGGAAGGCCGATCGAGGCCCAGACCGTCGACATGATGGCGGACAGGGTGCAGTCCCTCCCCGAGGGGACGAAGATCAACGTCATGTCGCCCATGATCAGGGGGAAGAAAGGGGAGTTTCAGAAAGAACTCGGGAGGCTGCGAAAAGAAGGGTTCGCCCGCGTCCGCGTCGACGGTACGGTACGGGACCTCGCCGAGGATATCGCGCTGGACAAGAACAGACGCCATGACATCGAGGTGGTGGTCGACCGCCTGATCATCAAGGCCGACATAGGAAAGCGCCTGAGGGATTCGCTGGAAATCGCCCTGGGTCTCTCGGGGGGACTGGCCGGCATCCAGATCGTCGACGGGGAAGAGATGCTGTTCAGCGAAAACTACGCCTGCCCCGACTGCGGCATCAGCATGCCGGAGCTCGCACCGCGGATGTTCTCCTTCAACAGCCCGTACGGCGCCTGTCCCGAGTGCAGCGGCCTGGGAACCCAGGTCTACTTCGACGAGAATCTGATCGTCCCCGACCCCGGGCTCTCCATACGCGAGGGTGCCATCGCCCCGTGGGAGGGCAAGGATTCCATCTACTTCCATCAGATGCTGGATGCCCTCACCAGACATTACAAATTCGACATCAACACCCCCTTCAACAAGCTCTCCGAGAGGGTGCGGCACGTCCTGCTTCACGGTTCGGGGGACGAGAAGATCGGGTTCTATTTCGACCGGAGCGGGAGGAGACATTTCTACCAGAGGCGCTTCACCGGCGTCCTCGAAAAACTGGAGGAGGCATATCGGGAGGATATCTCCGGAGACGCCCGGATGGATTTCGCCCGCTACATGAACATCATCGCCTGCCCCGTCTGCGGAGGCGGGCGGCTGAAGAAAGAGAGCCTGTCCGTAACGGTGGGAGGAAAGAATATCGACGAGGTGTGCCGGTTATCGATCCGGGAGTGCATGCACTTCTTCGAGAGGCTCTCTCTCTCGCACACCGAGGTCCTCATCTCGGAACGGATCCTCAAGGAGATACGGGAGCGGCTTCAGTTCCTGATCGACGTGGGGCTGGACTACCTGAACCTCGCCCGTCCCTCCGGGACGCTCTCGGGGGGGGAGGCGCAGCGGATCCGCCTCGCGACGCAGATCGGCTCCGGCCTGGTCGGCGTCCTCTACGTCCTGGACGAACCCACGATCGGTCTTCATCCGCGCGACAGCATGCGGCTCGCATCCACACTGAAACGCCTCCGCGACATGGGGAATACCGTCCTCGTCGTCGAACACGACACGGACATCATGAACTGCGCCGACGACATCATCGACGTCGGACCGGGGGCGGGACTGCACGGAGGAGAGATCGTCTTCCAGGGGACCCCCGGTGAGATCCGCAGATCGGACCGCTCCCTCACGGGCAAGTACCTCTCGGGGAGGCTGTCGATTCCCGTCCCGCAGAGGAGGAGGACCCCCTCCGGCCGGTTCATCGTCATCGAGGGGGCATCGGAGAACAACCTCAAGGACATCGACGTCAGGATCCCCACCAGCGTCTTCACCTGCGTCACCGGCGTCTCTGGATCGGGGAAGAGCACCCTGGTGATCGAGACCCTGTACAAGGCGCTCCACCGCCGGTTGAACAGGTACCGGGGCAAATCGGGAAGAATACGGGAAATACGCGATTTCGGAGGGATCGAGCGGGTCATCACCATGGACCAGCAGCCGATCGGGCGCACCCCCCGCTCGAACCCCGCCACCTACACGGGGGTCCTGACCTATATCCGTGATCTCTTCAGCCAGCTCCCCGATGCGAGGGTGCGGGGCTACAAGCCGGGACGTTTCAGCTTCAACGTCAGGGGGGGGCGGTGCGAGGCCTGCCAGGGGGAAGGGGTGAAGAAGATCGAGATGCACTTCCTCCCCGATGTCTACATCACCTGCGACGCCTGCCAGGGCAAGCGGTTCAACCGGGACACCCTTGAGGTGCGCTACAAGGGGAACAGCATCGCGGACGTCCTCGACATGACGGTCGACCAGGCCCTTGCCTTCTTCGACAACATCCCCCCGATCCGATCGAAACTCGAGCTCCTCTCCGACGTGGGGCTCGGGTACATCAAACTGGGACAGTCCGCCACGACCTTCTCGGGAGGGGAGGCGCAGCGGATCAAACTGGCGAGGGAACTGGGGAGGCGGCTGACCACCGGGACGCTCTACATCCTGGATGAGCCGACGATCGGCCTCCACTTTGCCGACATCGAGCGGCTCCTCATCGTCCTCGCCCGGCTGGTGGATATGGGAAATACCGTCGTCGTGATCGAACACAACCTCGACGTGATCAAGGCGGCGGACCACATCATCGACATGGGGCCGGAGGGGGGAGACGGCGGGGGGAGGATCGTCGCCGCCGGGACCCCCGAGGAAGTAGCGCAGACAGAGGGGTCGCTCACCGGGGGGTTCCTGAAGCGTATCCTGACCGGGGGAGGTGATCGATCCCCCGTTTGAACGAGGGAGGAGCTATGCCGATATACGAATTCTACTGTGCGCGGTGCAACACCATCTACAACTTCTTTTCGCGATCGGTCAACACAGAGAAGATCCCCTCCTGCCCCTGGTGCAAGACGAAAAAGCTTGAGCGCCGTATGTCGGTTTTCTCCGTCGTTTCCGGACAGAAAAGCGAGGGAGAAGAGGACCTCCCCCCGATCGACGAGACGAAGATGGCGAGGGCCATGGAGATGCTGGGGAGAGAGGCGGAGCGGATGGACGGGGAAGACCCCCGGCAGGCCGCGGCCATGATGCGAAAGCTCTCCGAGGCGACGGGGCTCAGGCTCAAGCCGGAGCTGGAGGAGGCCCTGAGCAGGATGGAACGGGGGGAAGACCCCGAGAAGATAGAGGAAGAGATGGGGGGGCTCCTCGACGACGACAATCCCTTTTCCCCGGAAGGCGCGAGTGCGAAGGGGGGGCGGCGACTGTCCCCCCGCGTCGATGAAACGCTCTATGACCTGTAGACACAAATCACCTGACGAATCAGTCCGGGCAGCGGGTCG
>ENA-ORXD01001049-ORXD01001049.1-sediment-metagenome-genome-assembly--contig:-NODE-1049-length-26482-cov-4.464647_pt1 | contig 26482 bp, 21 predicted proteins | sample MGYA00237862_ERZ511471 | MGnify/ENA metagenome assembly ERZ511471 | reverse complement strand
GATGAGAATGCCCTTTCCGAGAACATCATCAAATGTTCCTCGAACGGGGTCATCGTGACGGACCTCATGGGTCGCGTCCTGAACGTCAACCCCCGGGCGGAAGAGATCCTGGGTCTCCCGAAGAAGCGGGCCGTGACGCTCCGGATCCAGGACATCTTCCGATTCAACAAGCGGGATCGAAAAAGGATATACAGGGCGCTGAAGAAGAACGAGGACATCCAGTTCTTCGATTATCCTTACCACGGGGAGGACGGCAATCGGAACCTGATCCTGAACCTGAGCGGTTTCGCCGTCCGGGACGAGCATCTCCAGACCCTTGGCGCCGTGACGATCATCACGGACCTGACGGAAAAAAAGAGGATGGACGACTACCTTTTCCGCGTGGAGAAGCTGGCGGCCATGGGGCGCATCGCGGCGGGAATCGCCCATGAAATCCGGAACCCCCTTGCAGGCATCTACACGACCGTCCAGATCCTGGAAAGCGATCCCGGCGGGGTCGATACCCGGAGGACGGAGCTGAGAAACATTCTCCAGGAGATCGACCGGGTCGAGCACCTGATCCGGGAAATCCTCGACCTCGTGAGGGCGGTTCCGCTCCAGATGGAGGATTTCGATCTCCACGAACTCCTGTTGACGACCCTTGCCCTCCTGAAGGAGGGGATGTCCCGCAAGAACATCGCCTGGAAGACGGAATTCGAAATGGAACCCTGCATCCTCCATGCGGACCCCGACCGGCTGCGGCAGGTATTCCTGAACCTGATCATCAATGCCATGGAGTCCATGAACGGCGGCGGAACGGTCACCGTGAGGACGGGTACGGAAAGGGGGAAGTCCCGGAGCCGGGACTGGCTGTTCATCGATGTCGCCGATACGGGTGTCGGGATTCCCTCGAAGGACATGAGCAGGATCTTCGACCCCTTTTTCACGACCAAGAACGCGGGGACGGGACTGGGCCTCACGGTGACGCACAAGATCATCGAGGACCACCGCGGCCGGATCGAGGTGGAAAGCAAGGCGGACGGGGGAACGACGTTCCGCGTGCTTCTGCCCGCAGGAAGAACGATTCATGTGCATAGGGGGAAACCATTGTGAGACCGTCCGTACTGGTGGTAGACGACGAGAAACTGCTTCTCCACTCCCTTGACAGGGCCCTCTCCCGCGAGGGGTACCGGGTCGTGACCGCCGTCCGCGGCGACGAGGCCCTGGCGGCCTTCAGGGAACACGGTCCCGACGTGATCCTCCTCGATGTGAAACTCCCGGACATCAACGGCCTGCAGGTCCTCGAGCGGATCAGGGAGGCGGACGGGAATGTCCCGGTCATCGTCATGACTGCTTTCAGCGGGATCAAGGGGGCCGTGGAGGCCATCAAGCTCGGCGCGCACGACTACATCGCGAAGCCGTTCGACATCGAGGAGATGAAGTTTGTCCTTGCCCGGTGTCTGGCCTCCCGGAAGGCCATAGAAGAAGTGGACAAGATCCGGTCGAAGCGCAAGGAGTGTTACAGCTACGACAACATCGTCACGGCCCACCCGGAAATCCGGAAGATGATCGATCTCAGCCGGCGCCTTGCCGCAAACGCACGGTCGACCGTGCTGATCATGGGGGAGAGCGGCACCGGAAAGGAACTCTTCGCCAACGCCATCCACTACAACGGGCCCCGATCGGACAATCCCATCGTCACCGTCAACTGCGCGGCGCTCTCGGAAGGACTCCTGGAGAGCGAGCTGTTCGGACATGAAAAAGGCGCCTTCACGGGGGCCATCAAGGAGAAGCAGGGGATGTTCGAATTGGCGGACCGGGGGACCCTGTTTCTCGACGAGATCGGAGAGATCACGCCGAAGACCCAGGTCAAGCTGCTGCGGTTCCTGGAGGAGAAGAAAATCCGGAGAGTGGGGGGAACGAGGAAGATCGAGGTGGACGTCCGGATCATCGCGGCCACCAACAAGGACCTGTCGCGGGCGGTCGAGGAGGGGATGTTCCGGGAGGATCTGTATTACCGGCTCAACGTGATTTCGTTTGTCATCCCTCCCCTCCGGGAGAGGAAAAGCGATATTCCCCTTCTCGTTGCGCGTTTCGTGGAGGACTTTAACCGGGCGCTGAACAAGAATGTGAGGGGGTGCGACGAGGAGGCCCTGGCAATCCTGTCGGACTATCCCTGGCCCGGCAACATCCGGGAATTGAGGAACATCATCGAACGGGCGATTCTGCTGTGCGAGGGGAGCTGGATCCAAACGACGGACATTCCTCTGGAACCCGTCGCCTCGCGGGGAAAATCCGATATGACGAAAATCGCCTCCCTCGACCCCTTTCCCCTGGACAAGGTCGTCAAGTCCTATACGGAAGGCGTTCTCTTCCGTTTTCAGGGAAACCGGTCCCGTGCCGCCGAGGCGCTGAAAATCACGAGACAGCGGCTGAGGCGGATCCTGAAATCCCAGGTGGATTGATTTCGTTCAGGGGCTGGTCCGGATTCATCCAGTCCCGCAATGATCCTGAATCAGGGCTTTTCCCCCTTTCGAGGACATGCTCTTCATGGAATCCCCGGCCGGGGGTGGATGAGATTCATCCGGATCCCCTCCCGGGCGGTCTTCCGGAAAAGATGTCTCCGGGACCTTCCGGTCCGGCCCGCCGGCGATCCCCGCCGGTGATTTCCCGCACGCGCCCGTCCTTCGATCCCCTTTGAGATCAATCCGTTGTTCCCGCCGCCGGGACCTCCCGGGCTCCCGTCTCATGACACCCTCGTCCTTTCGTTCCCGGAAACCGGAACCCCTTTTCCGGAAGCGGCATATTGCTTGCAGTCCTCACGGCAGCGAAAGCGGGACTCACGGCCGCCGGCATCCGCACCGCGTTTCGGAAGGGAGAACAGGGATGAAGGAAAAAGCGATTGTCACCGCAGCCATCACGGGCAGCATCCACACGCCGAGCATGTCCCCCCATCTGCCCATCACGCCCCAGCAGATCGCCGATGAAGCGGTCGCCGCCCGGGAGGCGGGTGCCGCGGTCGCCCACATCCACGTGCGCGATCCCCGGACGGGACAGCCGTCGGCGGATATCGGCCTGATGGAGGAGGTGCTCGTCTCCATCAAAAGCCGGTGCGACGTGGTCGTCTGCATCACCACCGGCGGCGGGCTCGGTATGACGGCGGCGCAGCGCCTCGTTCCCGTTTCCACCTTCAAGCCGGAACTCGCCTCGTTCAACGCCGGGTCGCTGAACTTCGCCCTGTTTCACGCCCTCGACAAATTCAAGGAGTTTCGGTTCGACTGGGAGCCGAAATATCTCGCCATGACGGAGGACCTGATCTTTCCGAACACGTTCAAGTCCATGAGGGATTTCACGGCGATATTCAATGCGAACGGGACCGTTCCGGAGTTCGAGGTCTACGACTCCGGCATGGTCAACAACGTGGCCTTTCTCATCGAGCGGGGCCATGTGAAAAAGCCCGTCTACATCCAGTACGTCATGGGCATTCTCGGCGGCATCACGGCGAGTCCGGAGAACCTGATGTTCCTTGTGGACTACACGAAACGCCTCATCGGGGATTTCGAGTTTTCCGTGTGCGTCGCCGGCCGCGCCCAGTTTCCCCTCTGCAGCCAGTCCCTCCTCCTGGGAGGCAACTGTCGCGTCGGGCTGGAAGACAATCTCTATCTCGATAAAGGCGTCATGGCCGGGAGCAACGCCGAGCAGGTGGCGAAGATCGTCCGGATCGCCCGCGAACTGGGCATCGAGCCCGCCTCACCGGACGAAGCGAGAAAAATCCTGGGTCTGAAAGGGATCGATCACGTGAAGTTTTAGGCGGCCGAGTCACGGGACCGCGGGAAAGGAGGGATCATGGATTTTCGTTTCAGCGATCAGCACGTCATGTTGAGGGAGAGTGTCCGGAATTTCGCGGCGAAGGAAATCCGGCCCATCGCCGAGGAGATCGATTCGGAAGACGAGTGGCCCGAAGGGATGTGGGGGAAACTGGCGGACCTGGGGGTCATGGGGATCACCGTGGACGAGGAATACGGCGGCGCGGGGGCCGACCTGCTTTCAGCCGTGATCGTTCTCGAGGAGCTTTCCAAGGCGAGCCCTTCCATCGCCCTCTCCTGGGGCGCCCACGCCAACCTGTGCTGCAACAATCTGAACCACAATGCCAACGCGGCCCAGAAGAAGAAATATCTTCCGCCGCTTTGCTCGGGAAAGCATATCGGCGCCCTGGGCCTTACGGAACCCAACGCGGGCTCCGACGCCGTCAATATCCAGACCGTCGCGGTGAGAAACGGGGATCATTATGTGGTGAACGGCACGAAAATGTTCATCACGAACGGCACCATCGCCAACACGGTCATCCTGTACACGAAAACGGACAAGACGATGGGGGCGAAGGGCATTACCGCCTTCATCCTCGACACCGCCTCCCGGGGCTTTTCCGTCTCCAGGAAGCTGAAGAAATACGGCCACCGCGGTTCTCCCACGGCCGAACTGGTTTTCGAGGACTGCCGGATCCCGGCGGAGAACGTCCTTGGCGCGGAGAACAGGGGCATCAACGTGCTCATGTCCGGCCTCGACGTGGAAAGGGCCTTCTACGCGGGGGAGTCCATCGGGATCGCCGAGGCCTGCCTGGAACTTTCCGTCAAGTATGCGAAAGAAAGGGTCCAGTTCGGGAAACCCATCGGCGCCTTTCAGCTCATTCAGGCCAAGCTCGCCGACATGTACACCCAGCTCGAAGCGGGAAAGATGCTCTGCTACAAGGCGGCCGTCCTGGCCGATCAGGCGGCGAGAGGCGGAAAGGGCACGGAAATCCACAAGCTCTCCGCAGCCTCGATTCTCTTCAATGCCGAGATGGCGAGCCGCGTCGCGGACCAGGCCGTCCAGATCCACGGCGGCTACGGCTACATGCTCGAATATCCCGTCCAGCGCTTTCTGCGGGATGCCAAGCTCATCGAGATCGGCGCCGGGACCTCCGAGATCCGCCGTCTCATCATCGCGCGGGAGATCCTGGGCATCTGAAGGGGAACGGCATTCAAGGGGAAACGCCGTTCGCCGGGCAATGAAATCGTTTGCGCGAACCTCTTGAACCGGAATCGTCGAGGAGAGAACATGCCGAAAGATCACGAATACATCGATGATTACGCCGCCGGGGAGAAATTCATTTCCCCGGCGAGGACGATCACGGAAGCGGACATCGTGAACTTCGCCGGTCTCACCGGGGACTGGCATCCCCTGCACACGGATGTGGAATATGCGGCGACGACGCCGTTCAAGGAAAGAATCGCCCACGGCATGCTGATCCTTTCCGTGGGCATGGTTCTCCCTTTCCGGCTCGGTCCTTATTCGAGTTTTCTCCCCCGGTCCTTCATCGCTTTTTACGGAATGGAATCCGTCCGTTTCACCGGTCCCGCGAAAATAGGGGATACGATTCACTGCGAGGTCGAGGTCAGGGAGATCACGGACAAGGGCCCCGGCCGGGGAGTGCTGACCACGCAAAACAGCATCGTGAACCAGCGGGGGGAACTGCTCGTCACGTATGTCATCAAGGTCATTTGCGGGAAACGGCCTCAAGGATGAACCGTTCCGGGTTTGAAGTCCGACGGTTTCGCAAACATCCATGTGCCGTGTCGCCCTTCATCTCTCGTGACCGCGGCGTGCCGTAAGTGCGCCGCGGCCCCCGGGAGCCGGGCGACTTGCCCCGGGAGCTTTTAACTTTGCCGTTCGGAAAAAGCGTTTTTTGACTTTTTCCGGGTTCGTCACGTTTCACGCTCAAAAGGAGGTGGAAACATGCAGAGGGTTGCCATCACCCATGTGGCACAGAGTTCCGGTATGGAATCAAAGGAAAGCCTGATGGATTTTACATATCGGGTCAACAAGGAGATCCTCGACAAGGCGGGCCTCAAACGCCGGGAAGTGGGATGCATCGTCGCCGGGTCCGCGGATATCTTCCACAGCGGCCTGTCCTGCGCCAACGCCTTCGACTGGGACGGCATCGGAGCCTTTCTGAAGGAGGGGTCCCGCGCGGAGGAATCGGCCTTCTCCTTTATTTACGGGTGTATGCGAATCCTCTCCGGCCGCTATGAAACGGTCCTGGTGACGGCCCTGGTCAAGGGGTCCGAGAACCCGGACAACGACCCCATCACGAGCTTTTACGGCGATCCTTTCTATCTGCGGCCCGTGGGCGTCAATGAAAGCGTTGTGGCGGCCATGCAGATGCGGCAGTACCTGGAGCGCTACGGGGTGACGGAGGAACAGTGCGCGAAGGTGGCCGTGAAGAACCTGGGCAACGCACTCTTCAATCCCTATGCCGACCGCAAGCGGAGGGTCAGCCTCGAGGATGTCATGGCCTCCGAGCGGGTCTACGATCCGCTGAAGGCGCTGGAGTGCGCCCCCAAGTCCGACGGCGTCGTCGCCGTTCTGCTGGCCTCGGAGGAAAGGGCGAAAACCCTTTCGAAGAAGCCCGTATGGCTTTCGGGATACGGATGTTCCATGGACCACTTCCACCCCGGCGACCGGGACCTTCTGAAGGGACAGCTTCCGGCGGCGGCGCAGCGGGCGTACAAAATGGCGGGCATCGACGATCCGGGGAAGCAAATCGACGTGGCGGAGGTCTGCGAGCCTTACGCCTTCCAGGAACTGCTGTGGTGCGAGCACCTCGGATTCTGCGGAGAGGGACAGGGAGGGCGGTGGATCGACAGCGGCATGCCCCTGATGGACGGGGCCCTTCCGGTGAATCCATCCGGCGGTGTCCTGGCCACGAACCCCTATCCGGCCAGGGGCCTCTACCGCATCGCCGAGGCGGCGCTGCAGATCAAGGAGGAGGCGGGGGAACACCAGGTGGGGAAAAAGGTCCGGACGGCCCTGGCCCACAGCACCCATGGCTTCGGCGGTCAGTGCCACTCCGTTGTCATCTTATCCGCTTAGAGGAGGAAAAGGACATGGGAAACGCGGTTGCGATCATAGGAACAGGCCAGACCAAACACGGCAGGAGGTCTGACGTATGCTATCCCGACCTGGTCAGGGAGGCCGTAACGGCGGCCCTGGAGGATGCGGGGATCACGCTGAAGGATATCGACGGGATCGTCCTCGGGACCATGCCTTCCATGATGGAAGGGGTTTCGTCGACCCACTTCTATTTCGCCGAGGCCATGGGATCCGTGGGAAAGCCCGTGCTGAAGGTGGAGACCTGCGGAAGCACCGGGCAGTCCATCGGGCACTGCGGGTTCTTCTGGGTGGCCTCCGGGATGGCGGACATCGTGCTGGTCGTGGGATCCGAGAAGATGTCCGAAGGGGACGGCCAGGCGACCATGACCACGGTTTTCGACCCCTTCTTCCAACGGACCTTCGCTGCAGGCGCCCCGGGCGTCTTCACCATGCAGAGCATGGAGTGGATGTACCGGTTCAAGATCCCGGAGGAGAAGGGAAGGGAAGCGGCGGCGCGGATATCCGTGAGCAATCACGACAATGCCATGGACAATCCCCACGCCCACATCAGGACCAGGGTCACCATGGAGGACGTCAAGAACGCACGCATCATCACCTATCCCGTCCGTCTCCTCGACGTCTGCCCGGCGTCGGACGGCGCCTGCGCCGTCATCTTCGCCACCGGGGAAAAGGCGAGGAAGATCTGCAGGAAACCCGCATGGATCAAGGGTCTGGGTTTCCGGGGGGAAGAGTTTTTCTATGGCGAGAGCGACAAAGCCATCTGGATGAGCGCCACCGAGGCCGCCGCCGAGGCTTATCGGCAGGCGGGCATCCGGAACCCTCTCAAGGAACTGGACGTGGCCGAGATTTACAATCCCTTCACCTACCAGGAGATGATCTTCTACGAGTGCTTCGGATTCTGCCCCCGGGGCGAGGCGCCGGATTACGTCCTCAAGGGAACCTTTCTCAAAGACGGCGAGCTTCCCTGCTGTCCATCGGGGGGTACGCTCTGTTCCAACCCCATCGGCGCCACCGGGCTGATCCGGCTGGCGGAAGCGGCCCTCCAGGTGACGGGCAAGGCGGGGGCGCGGCAGGTGGAGGGCGCAAAGCTGGCCCTTTCCCATGCCATGGGAGGGGTGGATCAGTTCAACGGCGTAACCATCGTCGGGTCTGAGTTGTGAGAGGAGGAGAGGCAATGGCGAAGGAAGAACACAGAATCGTCAAGGGGCAGGTCATGGTTCCCTACGAGGTGGCGCTGGGAAAGACCTGGAGCATGTTCTACGATTTCCTGAAGGAAGAGAAGATCATGGGAAAGAAGTGCCCGCAGTGCTCGCGGGTGCTTGTCCCCCCACGGAGTTTCTGTCCCAGGTGTTTCGAGGATATGGACGAATGGGTCGAGGTGAGCCAGGAGGGGATCGTGGAAACATGGGTTTACGTGAACATGCCCTTCTTTGCGCAGGAACTCAAGATTCCTTTCATCTCCGCGCAGATCCGGCTGGACGGGAGCGATACCGGGTTCATTCATCAGGTGGCCGGGATCGACCTTACGGAATTCGAAAAGGTCCGGGAAATCGTGAAGCTCGGGGGGAGAGTGAAGGCGGTCTGGAGCAGGGAGAAAAAAGGAAACATCCTCGATATCGCCTACTTCGAGCCGGTTAAGTGAGGAGGACGAGACCATGGCAAAAGAATACAGAACCATGAGAAACGATGTGACCCTGCCCTATCAGTGGGCTCTCGGAAAAACATGGTCCCGGTTTTTCGATGGATTGAAGGATGGAAGGATCCAGGGGACGAAATGCGCCGGCTGCGGCAGGGTATACGTCCCCGCGAGGAGCTTCTGTCCCGTGTGCTTTACGGACACGACCCAGTGGGTCGATGTGAAGCCGGAAGGGAAGATCCTCACCTGGACCCTCGTCAGGGAAAAGTACCTTGGCCAGGTTCAGGAGCCCCCTTATGTGGTCGCCCTGATCCAACTCGACGGATCGGATTGCGGCTTCAGTCATTTCATCGGCGGGTTCGATCTCTCGGATGCCGGGCAGCTCAAACGGAAACTGAAGACCGGCGCGAAGGTGAAGGCCGTCTGGAGCCCCGTGAGAAATGCGGACATCCGCGACATCACCTGCTTCGTGCCTGTCGAATAGGACGGCCATGCAAAAAGTCCCTATGCCGCCTTTCATCTCCTCGTGTCCGCGGCGTACCGCAGGTACGCCGCAGTACCCGGGATTCGGTCGCCTGGCCTGCGGAGCTTTTTCCTTCGCCGTTCGAAAAAGCGTTTTTTGAATGGTTACGAGTTCGTCAAACGGGGGTGCGGCAAGTCGTCGACGTTCAGGATGTTTTATCGGAGACCGGTAAAAAGGAGGAAGTGCTTATGCAGTCAGGAGACTGGAAGGACGTTTACAAAAGCAGGTTGTGCAAGGTGGATGAAGCGGCGAGGGCCGTGAGAAGCGGAGACCGGATCATGACGCCTCTCATGCTGGGTCAGCCGACGAATCTGATCATGGACGCCATCGCGGATCGCAAGGACGAGCTGAAGGGTTGCGAGTTCAACGCTCTCCTCACCATGCGGCCCTACAAGATGATGAAACCCGAGTACAAGGGGAGTTTCCGGATCAACGCGGGCTTTCTGGGAACGCCCGCGATCCGGTCCTGTTTTCCCGAGAGCGAGAGCTACGGCCGCTACGTGCCGGTGTCTTCCTTTTCCACGTCGAAACAGTACAGTTACTATCGGAGACCGGACGTCGTCGTCATGATGGTGACCCCGCCCGACAGGGACGGGTTCGTGAATCTGGGTCCGGACCTCTTTTTCACCCGTGCCATGGTCGAGGGTCTCCAGACGGGCCGGGGCATCATGGGAGGCGCCCGGGTGGTCATTGCCGAGGAAAACGACCAGTACCCGCCCGCTTTCGGTCACACGAAACTCCATGTCTCCAAGCTGACCCACATCGTCCCCAACTCCAGCAAGCTTCCCGCCCCGCCGCCGCCGAACCCGACGGAGACCCATCACAAGATCGCGGAGAACGTCGTCTCCCTGCTCAGGGACCGTGACACGATCCAGATCGGCATCGGCGCCCTCCCCATGGTGGTATCGGATCTCATCGTCAAGTCGGACCTGCGGGACATCGGGGTCCTCACGGAGATGCTCCCCACGGGGGCGCCGCAGTGGGTGGAAAAGGGCATCTGCACGGGGAAATTCAAGAAGTTCCGGCCCGGCGAGATCAACTGTACCTTCATGGGACCGTCGGCGGAACTCTATGAATTCATCCGGAAGAACGATTTCGTGAAATTTTTCCCCAGCAATATGACCAATCATCCCGCCATCCTCGGTGCCGAGGACCAGCTGGTGGGCATCAACGGCGCCCTTGAACTCGATCTGGCCGGGCAGGTCGCCTCGCTTACCTGCGGCGAACGGATTTTCAGCGGCCACGGCGGTCAGATCGACTTCGCCATGGGCTGCCGCATGTCCGAGTTCGGAAGGATGATCATTGCCACGGAATCCGTGGGGCGGGACGAAAAGCGCAATCCCGTCAGCCGCATCGTGAAGTTCCTGAAACCCGGCGGCCTCGTGAACATCCCCTGCCATCTCGTGGACTACGTGGTGACGGAAAACGGCATCGCGGGCCCGCTCGAGGGGATGTCGGTGGCGGAGAGGGCGGAGGCGTTGATCAAGGTCGCCCACCCGCAGTTCCAGGATGAGCTGGTGAAGGCGGCCCGGGACAGGGGCATTTTTCAGTAACGAGGCATCGGCGAACCCGGGAAGGGGGCCGGACGTTTCCATCGCGGCTCCCTTCCTCTTTCCCGGGAACCTTGCAAGACTTCCTTCATCCCCGGTCTCAGGGGGCCTGCAGCGAAAGGTTCCAGATGTCGGGGTCCCCGGTGCTTGTCGTGATGACGGGCCTTTTCGCGGCGCCGAGGACACGCTGCGTCTCGTCGGGCATCACGGAATTGAGGAAACCCCGAAGCTCGCCCATGGTGACCCTGCCGTCCTTGGGGCCGATGCTCTCGTACCCGTCGGCCTCGCCGGACAACCCTTTCAGGAGGGTGTGGGTGAAGGCCCCGTTCGTCCAGGACGAATGCTCGATGGCCTGGCGGTCCGAATCGGCCCCGACCATGAAGATCCAGCCCTTTGGAACGGCCTGATCCCTTCTCATCCTGTCGATCTGCGGCACGATGGAGATCCCCCGGCCGCCCCGGGTGATGAGCTTCCCGGCGTGGCACGTGTCGGCGAGCACGATCACGTTCCGGGCCCTTCTCTCTTCGAGGGCCTGGCGCACCTTGTCCATCCGGTATCCCGTGGCGGGAATGCGGATGTCGGTGTCGTAGCAGGCCATATAGACTTTCTCCGGGTCTTCCGGATCGGGAAAGCCGTGGCCCGACCAGAAAAGGACGATCAGGTCGTCGGGACCCGTTTTGGTCAGCCAGGATTCCAGGGCGATCACGATGTTCCGCATGGTGGCATCCTCGTTGATGAGGAGCCTGACGTGGCTTTCGCTCCAGCCGAGCGTTGCCAGCGCCCGGGCGAAGGCCTTTGCGTCGTCGTCGGCGAATGCGAGATTCGTGAGGCCGTCCCCGTTGGCGTTGAGGTATCTGGAAATGCCGACGACCACCGCCCAGGCCTGCGAGACGCCGCCGGGGGACGCCCTGGGAACCGGCGCCGGCACGGCGGCAGGGGGTCGTTCCGATTTTCCGGCCGTCCCCTTCCCGAATTTCACTACCGGCGCAATGAGCGGATCGTTCAACAGGAAAGGCTCGGCGGATGTGACGACGAGACGAAAGTCGATCGGCCGGCCGTCGCGAAGGATCGTCGCGGTCAGGAATCCGCCCGGCTTTGATTTCACCACTTCTCCGAACATGCCGGTCGCGTTGGAGATCTTCCTTCGGTCCACGGCCGTCACGATGTCGCCGGGCCGGAGGCCGGCCTTCCCGGCGGGGCCGTCCCGAAGGACATCGACGATTTTCACCCCGCTGACGGACCCGTCCGAATAATCCTGCATGCTGATGCCGATGAACCCCTCGCCCCCGCGATGCTGCCAGGCTTTCTGCCTTTCCCCCATGGCGTGATACAGGAGCGGCAGGTCGCTGCCGCTCATGTATTCCTTGTTTGCGGTGATGAAAGCCGTTGCCTCGTCATACCGCCCGAGTCCCACCAGCGCGTAAGCCTTTCCGCGGGAGGCATCCTGGCCGCGGCCGAAGAATTTATCGAAAAACTCCTGGGATTTCTGATTGTCGAACGGTTTCGATTTTTCAAGATCGCCGAGGACGCTGTCGAAATCGGCGAGCGCCAGGGAAAAGTTTCCCTGGTAGTAATGGGCCCAGCCCCGGCCCCGATGCGCGTCTTCCGCCGCCAGGCGGTTGCCCGGCTCGATGATTCGGAGCGCCTCGTCGAAATCCCCCACGGCTTCGTTGTACCGGGCCCTGTAATAAAGGGTCCATCCCCGTTGGCGCAGGGCAAACTCGTTCCGGGGCTGAAGCTTCAGGACCAGCGAGAAGTCGTCGATTCCCCGGTCTTTCTGTTTATCGGACAGGAACATGGAGGCCCTGCCGCGGCCGAGGAGCGCGCTGACATGTGTCGGGTCGATCGCGAGCGCCTTGCTGAAGGTTTCGACGGCCCTGTCGTATTTGTCCGTGTTGAGGTACGACCAGCCGAGATATTCGTAAGCGGACAGATGATAGGTCTTGTACAGGTTCAGATCGAAGGCCCGCTCCAGGGACTTCGAGGCGTTGTCGAAATCTCCCTTCTTGTAGCGGCCGATTCCAAGCCAGTACCACACGGCTGCAGACGACGGGTTGCGCGCCGCTTCCGCCTCCAGGATCTGGATCGCCTGGTCGTACTGGCCCTGGACTTCGATCAGGTTTTTGCTCCTCAGGATCGCGTCGCCCGTCGAGTGGGCGCAGGCGGCAAGGAGCAGCATGCCCGCCATTCCGAGGGCCCCGAGGATTCTCAGCCATTCCGTAATGCACCGATCTGTCATAGAAACCCACCTCCGTCACGGGTCCGGCGGAAGGCCGGCTTGCCCCGTTCGATGCCCCGGCCCATGATCCGCGTCGTTTTTGTTCAACTGCAACCGTCCGGGGCAACAAAAGGATTGTTCTATGTTTCCACCGCGCTGTCAAGTGCCTGAGCGGGGAGCGGACGGACACCCCCTTGATTCTCCCGTGCCCTGAGGGAACCTTTTTGACTTTCGGCGCTTTATTGTGTTACCGGATCTCAAGGGAAAGACGGCGGCGACGGCCGCCGCGGTTACAGGCGCCGGACGGGGGGACGTCCCGCGGCACAATCATCGATCAGGAGGTGATCTTTATGCCGTTGATGACACCGAACGCGTACGAGGACAGTCTCCGAAGGATGAAATTCAAGGTGTACCTGATGGGCGAAGAGGTGGAAAACGTCGTCGACCACCCCATCATCCGCCCGTCCATGAACTCGGTCAAGATGACCTATGCCCTTGCACAGGACCCGGAACACGAGGCGCTGATGACGGCCACGTCCTCCCTGACGGGCGGGACGATCAACCGCTTCTGCCACCTGCACCAGAGCACGGGGGACCTGGTGAAGAAGGTGAAGATGCAGCGCCTCATGGGCCAGAGGACGGCGGCCTGCTTCCAGCGCTGCGTGGGCATGGATGCGGTCAACGCCGTGGACAGCGTGACCTTCGAGATGGACGCCAAACTCGGCACGGACTACCACCGGCGTTTCCGGAACTTCATGCTCCGGATGCAGGAGGAGGACTGGACCGTGGACGGCGCCATGACGGACGTCAAGGGCGACCGCGGTCTCGGTCCCTCGAAACAGGCCGACCCGGACCTGTTCTGCCGCGTCGTGGAAAGGCGGAAGGAGGGGATCGTCGTCCGGGGCTGCAAGGCCCACCAGACGGGCGCCCTCAACTCCCACTGGATCCTCGTCATGCCCACCCTCACGATGACCCGAGAGGACGCCGACTTCGCCCTTTCCTTCGCGGCGCCCGCCGACGCCGAAGGCATCGTCTACATTTACGGCCGCCAGTCCTGCGACACCCGCAAACTGGAGGGCGGGCGGTTCGACATGGGCAACCGGGAGTTCGGCGGGCATGAGGCCATGATGATCTTCGACGACCTTTTCGTGCCCTGGGAAAACGTGTTCCTATGCGGCGAGTACGAGTTCAGCGGCGCCCTGGTGGAGCGCTTCGCCGCCTATCACCGCCAGAGCTACGGCGGCTGCAAGGTGGGCGTGGGGGACGTCCTCATCGGCGCGGCGGCGCTGGCGGCCGACTACAACGGCGCCGCCCGGGCCTCCCACGTGAAGGACAAGCTCATCGAGATGACGCACCTGAACGAGACCCTGTACTCCTCCGGAATCGCCTGCTCCGCCGAAGGGCACCGGACGGCCTCCGGGAACTACCTCGTCGACCTCCTCCTGGCGAACGTCTGCAAGCAGAACGTCACCCGGTTCCCGTACGAGATCGCCCGGCTCGCCGAGGACATCGCCGGCGGGCTCATGGTGACCATGCCCTCCGAGAAGGACCTGGGACATCCCGTGGCGGGCCGGTACATCGAAAAGTACCTCCGCGGCGTCCCGTCGGTTCCCACGGAGCACCGCATGCGGATTCTGCGGCTCATCGAAAACCTCACCCTCGGAACGGCGGCCGTCGGCTACCGCACCGAGTCCATGCACGGGGCCGGGTCTCCCCAGGCGCAGCGCATCATGATCTCCCGGCAGGGGAACCTCGAGCACAAAAAGGCGCTGGCGAAGCGGATCGCCGGGATTCCCGTCTGATGGATGTTCCCCGGCGTTTGGCCGTTGACGGGTTTTTTTCGGGGGCGTCATGAGCGGCGGCAGGGAAGAGGAATCCGGGTCCGCCGTGGTGCGCATCCTGTTCTGCGGGGGGTGCCACCCCCGGATCGCCCGGGGCCGCATCGCCGTCGAACTCCGGGAGGCGCTGGAGGGCATGGGCTGCCGCGTGGCCTGCGGCGGCGGGGACGAGGCCGATTTTGTGGTCTTTCTTTGCGGCTGCCTGTCGGGGTGCGCGTTCAGGGACAACCCGGGGGACGTCCCCTCGGTCGCGGTGGCGGAGACCACCGTGGATTTCAGGGAGGTGGGCGAGGAGCGGATCGTCCCGGAGGTGCTGGCCAGGGTGGAAACCTTCCTGAGAGGCAGGGGGCGCCGTTTCGGCGGCGCTACCTCCTGATCGCGAAATAAAGTCCGATGAAGACGAGAACGCTTCCCGCCAGGTGGTAGGACTGGAATTCCTCTCCCAGGAACAGGAAGGCGAGCAGGGACCCGAAAACGGGCAGCAGGTACATGAAAAAGGCGGCCCTTCCCGATCCGATCTTCAGCACCCCGTTGTTCCAGAAAAAATAGGCGAGAAGGGAGGGGAACAGGGCGAGAAAAAGAAAGACGGAGGCGTTTTTCGCCGTGAAACGGAGCAGGTCCGAATGGACCGCCTCCACGAGGTAGAAGGGGAAGATCATGACGGTGCCGGCGGTGACCGTCACGGTCAAAAGTGTCATGAGGTGAACGGCGATGCTGAATTTCCGGAGGAGGACGGAATAGAGGGCCCAGCTCATGACGGCCAGGACGACCAGGAGATCCCCGGACCCGAACCGCAGGGAAAACAGATTCGCCGGAGAACCCTTGAAGATGATGGCCAGCATGCCCAGGGCCGATATGAAGATCCCGGCGATCTGGATTTTTTCGGGCTTCTCCCCGATGAGGATCCATGCGGCCAGAACGGTGACCGCGGGGAACGCGGCCGTCACGATGGACATGTTCATCGCCGTGGTGAACTGGGCGGCGATATAGAGTATCGAATTGTACAGGGCCACGCTGAAGAGGGACAAAGCGGCCAGTTTCCATTTGTTTGCGGCGATGATTTTTATTTCCCTGCGGACATAGGGGAGCCCGAAGGGGAGGAGGATGACCCACGCCGTCACCCACCGCCAGAAGGACAGGGCCATGGGGCCGGTTTCGTGAACCACGCCCCGGGCCAGGACGGTGTTGGCCGCCCAGCACAGGACGGCGAAGGCGAGCCCGAGGCAGGCGGCCGCCCGTTCGCTCCGGAGCCCTTCCGGAACGGCGAGCCCGAGGTATTTCCGCGCCCGGGCAAGGAAGACGTTTCCGTTCGTGTTTTCCATCAGCCAAGGCACCGTATCATTGCTTTCGGGACATCGAACATGGTTCGCAGGGGAATGAAATGACCTTTCCCGACCCGGGCGATCCGTTCCGAAAATTCGGCCTTCCCCCCGGGCAGGTTGATGACGTGGAGCCGGGGAAACCGCCGGGCGACGGGCAGGGGATCTCCGCCCGCGTTTTGCTGCCCGTCGGTGATCAGAACGGCGGTTTTCTGTTCCACCGTGGAGCGGTGGATTTCCTGCAGCCCGGCCAGGAGTCCGAGACGGATGTCCGTTCTTCCGCCGGGAAGGATGTCCAGAACGTTTCGAATCACGGCGTCCAGGGGCTTTCTCTGGGTCACGCTTTTGAACAGGTTGACCTTTTCCGAGAAAAGAACCACGCCGTACTCGTCCCTTCCGTCCAGGTTCATCGCCATGGAGGCGACGGCGATGGCGGCCATGGATAGATTCTCACCCTGCATGGATCCCGAGGCGTCCAGGATGATGACGGCGCAGATCCTCCGTTTTTTCCTGTTCATGACATAAATGCTGTCGTAGGCGGGAACGGGGCAGTCCACCATTTGCTCCATCGTCCGGTCCAGGTCGATCTCGTCCCCCTCGAAATCGAAGGGTCGGGACGTCTGTTCCCCCGTGGGCGTTCCCTCTCTCGGAAGCTCGCTTTCCGAAACCCTGTGTATCATATTCAGCATGAGATGCATGAAAAGTTTTTGGGTGGACCGGTCCAGGCGGTCCCAGGTGCGGGCGAGAAGCTTCCTCAGCAGATCGGGATTCGTTTCCTCCCATTGGGCGAGGACCATCGGATAGTCGCCGAGCCTGTCGCCCACGGTTTTCACGTACTCCCGGGAAAGGTCGAGGATGGACTGCAGATCTCCCTGTTCCAGCAGGGAATCGATCCGCTGCCGGATCGGCATGTAGCCGCTTTCATGCCGGCCGGGGGTTCGTTCCGTCGCCGTTCCCGGCCGGCCGGGGGGAATCCCCCTTCTCACGAGGGCTTTTTTTTTACGCGGTGGAGCCGTTCGAAGATCTCCGTCAGGATGTCCTCCGCCTGGCGTTCCGTCGTCTCGTAGATCCAGATCCGGTTCCGGAAGGCCATGAGGGCGGAGCGAAGGAGGATTTCCTCCGTGTCCCCGTTCCCCGGCGGAAGCAGTTCCAGGGCCCGCCTGTAGATGTCGACCATGTCGATGCTGCCGCGGACGGACGACCCCAGTTTGATGTCCGGGTGGCGCCGGGTTTCCCGGGCGATGTCGACGGCAAGGTCGATGATGCCGTCGGTGTCCCGCACCGATCTCCGTCTGACGATCGCCCTTTCCTCCTCTCTCGACTGGTAATCCAGCCGGATCGAGGTGAAGCGGTCTTTCAGCGCCCGGGAGATTCTGCTGATCCCGATGTCGTCCAGGGGGTTCAGGGCGGCGATGATGCGAAAGTCCCGATGGGCCTCCACCATTCCGAACCGGGGAACGGAGAGCCTCTTTTCGGACATGACCGTGACGAAGACGTTGGTCGTCTCGTCGGGAAGCCGGTTGAATTCCTCGATATAGAGGAACAGCCCCTTCTGCATGGCCTCGGTCAGGGGGCCGGGAACGAAGCATTCGGGACGGTAGCCCCTGGAAAGCGTTTCGGCGGGGTCGAAATATCCGACGAGCTTCGACGTGGAAAGGTCGCTGTTTCCGGTGATCAGGCTGTACCCGATCCGCGTGCATTCCGAGATCGCCTGAAGGATCGTCGATTTGGAGGTCCCCGGGGGGCCTTCGAGGAAAATGTGCTTTCCCGCATGGAGCGCGGAAAGGATCATGAGGATTTCCTTCTTCCTCCCGACGACCCGGTCGCAGACGCATTCCATCAGTTCGTTCATGGCGTTTTCACCTCTTTCATCCGCCCGATGAGCGTCTCCGGGTGGAGGGGGGGTGGTCCCCCCTCCTGCCCGGAGCAACTGGTTTCTGTTAACGGGCGGTGTATCCCCCGTCGATGGCGATCAGCGCTCCCGTGATGAAGTCGGCGTCGCTCGATGCGAGGAAAACCGCCAGTTTCGCGATTTCCTCGGCAAGGACCCAGCGGCCCAGGGGCGTGACGTCCTCCACGAATTTCTTGACCGTCTCATCCTCGTAGTAGGGCCGGCACATGGCCGTCGGCGCGTAGTTCGGACAGATGCCGTTCACGGTGATCTTGTCGGGGCCGTAATCGATGGCCAGTTGCCGCGTCAGGTTCGCCGCCGCCCCTTTCGATGCGCAGTAGGCCGGTTCATTGGCCAGGCCGACCAGCCCGCCGATGGAAACCAGGTTGATGACCTTGCCGCCCTGGCCCTGCTCCAGAAACCGGGCGATGGCCTGCTGGTCGGAATTCCATACGCCCTTGATGTTGACGCCCATCGTGAAATCGTATTCCTCTTCCGTCGTCTCGTGGATTTTGGACATGCGGGTGAAGACGCCCGCGTTGGCCATCATGATGTCGAGCCTGCCGTATGTCTTTACTGCGGCATCGACGCAGGCTTTCACTTCGTTGACCTTTGTCACGTCGCACTTGACGAATACGGCCTGCCCCCCGGCTTTCCGGATGGCCTCGTGGGTCGGCGTGGCGATATCCGTTTCGTAGCCGCCCTCGCGGGCATCCGGCTTGAGGTCGCTGCACACGATCCGGGCGCCCTCTTCCGCGAAGGCCTTCGCGATGGCCCGCCCGAAGCCCGAACTCGCTCCCGTGACAATGGCTACTTTCCCTTCCAGTTTTGCCATGATGTGATCTCCTTTCATTCTATCTATTGTTCATTTTCGTCGTCATGTGCCGGTTTTCGATCATCCGGGGACGGCGTGATCCGTCCCTACCAGGCATACATCAGCCTCAGGCCGAAACGGTCAGACAACGCCCCGTTTTCCTCGCTGAGGGTCGTTCTGTACTGGATCAGCAACTGGTATCCGGGGGCGAGGCTGTATCCGGCCGTGAGCTGCAACTGGTGATTTTCCGTCTCGTCCTTCATGTCGACGCCGTCGACCGTCGTTTCGCCTCCCTTGTGAAAGTTGTAGTCCAGCGACAGAAAGGCGTCCTTTGTGAGGTCCTTGCTCAGATGGGCGTCCAGCGTCCACAGGGGATCCTTCTCCAGGGTCAGGGACTTGGCCGTATAGTCCGTGTTGTCGGTGTAAAGCTCGACCGCGACGCCGAGGTCGACGTTCCAGCCCTTCCCCGCCCATCCCTCGCCGAAGTCGAATCCCTTGGAAAATCCGAGTTCCGATTTGAACCCCCACCGGTTGCTTCCGAAATTGAGGCTCTTGCTGTTCTCGTATTCGCCGGTGGGCGCGGAAACGTATTCGGTGAATCCAAGGTAGGTTTTCGACTCGGGATTGTTGATCAGGAAGATGCCCGCCGCCGGGATGACGTCTCCCAGCCCGGAACTCTGAAGGTCCTCGTCGCCGACGCCCTTGCCGTCCACATGGACGTTTCCGAAGGGGGCGATGACCTGCAGGTATGTCGTGAAGGGGCCGACGCCGACGTAGCGGACGTAACGAAATATGCCGACATGCATGTCGAGATTGAAATCGTCGCTCGCCTTGTTGCCGTCGCTGTAATATTCATGACCGGTCTCGTACCGGTAGTACCACAGCATCAGGTTCGTCCCGGGCGGCGCCGCGATGTAATCCCTCGCATCGTAATCCGCATGAACGGCTCCGGGGATGCTCATTGCCGTGAATGCCGCCAGGGCGATGATCATAAGTGAAATCAACCGCTTCATCATTCAATCCTCCGCATGTTGTCGCCGCGGGTTCGATGCCGGTTCCGGCGCCCGCGTTGTGAAATTTTCCCGCGGAGCGCGTCACACGGAATAGCGGCAGAGCTGCTCGCCGCCGTCCAGCTTGATCAGGTCCCCGTGGATGTAACCGGACTCGTCGGAAGCGAGGAACAAGGCGAGGTCGGACACGTCCTTCGCCTCGCCCCACCGTTTCAGCGGAATGCTTTCGACGAACATGGCGTCGAAGCCCTTGTCTTCGTAAAACGCCCTGGTCAGCGCGGTCTTTGCATAGGTGGGGCAGATGCCGTTGACGCGGATGTTGTCCTTTCCGTACTCGACGGCGAGGCACCTGGTCAGGTTGGCCTGCGCTCCCTTCGAGATGTTGTAGACCGACTGCCTCGGATGGCCGCCCAGACCGGCGGTGGACACGATGTTGATGATGTTTCCGCCCCTGCCCTGCTTGAGGAACTGCCGGACGGCCTCCTGGGAGCACAGAAACGTTCCCCGGACGTTCACGTTGAAGCAGGTGTCCAGCTCCTCCTCCGTCATCTCGTGAAAAAGTTTGCCGCCCCTGTAGATGCCCGCGTTGTTCACCATCACGTCCAGCTTCCCGAATGCATCGACGGCGGCCTTGAAAAGGGCCTTCACGTCGTCGCTTTTCGTGACGTCGCACGCGACGAAAACGGCTTCGCCTCCCGCGTTTCGAATGACTTCGTCCGTCGGAATCCGAAGGTCGTTCTCGAAACCCTCCGGGTTCGCCTCCCTGCGGATATCGGAACAGACGATTTTCGCACCCTCGGCGGCAAAAGAAGTCGCGATGGCTCTCCCGAAACCGGAACTCGATCCGGTGACAATGGCCACTTTGTCGTTCAATCTCTTCATTGTTGCGATTCCCTCCATGCAGGCGGACCTCGGCCCGCGGGCGCACGCTCCCGTCAAACCGATGGAAATCCGCCGTCTTTGCGGTTCCAAGGCTTTAACGAAAGGGGGAGCGATGCTCCCCCCCCGTCTTTCCCATGCCTCTATTTTTTCAGTTTTCCCCCGGGCTTTCTCATTTTGAGAATCTTTCTCCATTCATCGGGTTCGATGATTTCCCTTCCGAGAAGCTCGATGATCTGCTTGGTCGATTTCCACGTGTCGAGGTTGTGCTTGATCTTGTCGTCCCGATGGGGCCACATCCAGACGGAATCTTCCATTCCGACGCGGATATGAAGCCCGAGAAGAAGGGCGAAGGTCGTCAGGTAGCTCGACGCCCGTCCCGAGGCGCACACGACGATCTGGGAATCCTCGTCGATTTCCCTGATCCTGTTGGTGTAGTGCATCAGCACTTCCACCATGGCCTTGGGGTTCTGCATGGGGGATCCGCCGGGCAGGGTGGGGAGAATGATCCAGTAGTAGGGTTTTTCGAGAACGCCCGTCTTGATCAGATACCGGTCCGCGTTGTCGATGTCTCCGTCGCTGTAAACGGCGATCTGGGGTTTGCAGCCCAGTTCCTGGCAGATTCTCGTTTTCTCGATCATGACGTGGGGCGGCTTGCAGAACAGGGTGTCGCCGCAGAAAGCGGCGACCGTGTTGATGGGTGTCTGGTCGAAAAGGCCGTCTTCCATGCATTCGATGAACTTGGACCACTCGCCGGCCTGGAAGGGGACCATGCAGCCGCAGACGAGCCGGTCGGGATATTCCTTCCGGATCGGATCGATCACGTAATGGAACAGTTCCGGATCGAGAACGTTGTATCCCTGTTCGTCGCGGACGTGAATGTGGACGTTCGGGGCCCCGGCTTCGAGGCAGGCCAGCGCCTGATCCCGGATCTCGTCCGGTTTCACCGGATGGTTCGGGTTTCCCCTGGTGCTGTAAAACGCGCCCACGATCGTCTGGGATACGAAAACTTTGCGGGGGATGTTCCATTTGGGCTGGACTTCGATGCCGATGCCGAACTTCGTTCCGACGGGATCCACGATTTCAGGGAGTCCGTAAGGAATCCACAGGCACTGGAACTCCTGTTTCAGTCCCAGGGGATTCACGTCCTTCTTCCACTCGTTGATCCATTCCCAGTTCACTTTATCTTTTGCCATGTCTTTGTTCCTCCCTCAGGTTGTCGGTTCGTTGCCGCCGGGGCGACGAATCCTTTCTTTTGGAGACTATTTTTGACGGCTTCGTAAAAAGTCCATATGCTGCGTTGCCCTTCATCCCTCGTCCCTGCGGCGTACCCCAAGTACGCCTCAGTCCTTGTGATTCGGGCGCCTTGCCTCTGGAGCTTTTTACTTTGCCGTTCGAAAAAGTGTTGATTCGGCCCTTTTACGAGCTCATCATTTTTCACAGGGTCGGGAAATCCTCGCTGTGACGTGGTCCTTCCACCTCCCTTCAAAAAATTTTCATGTGAAAGTCCAATGCATATGGGGTCCGCCGCCAGCTGATTTTTAAAATATTAAAATTTTAAAAATATGTCAATACTATTTTTTAGTGTGATTAAAATTTATTTAATATGCTTGGATTGTGGGGGGAATATATTTGAACATATTGAACATTTTTATCGTCCCGGGTGCGCGTCCCGGAAACGCGGGGATCTGAGGCGCCCGGCCTGTCCGGCCCGGGAATGGGCGTTGCCGTCGGGGAGATAGGATAATTCATCGATATTGCGACGAATCGCAAGATCGGGGTTTTCGGCGGGAAAGCGTTGGATTCCTTCTTGGATGGGACGGTGCCGGCAGGTTTCCCTGCTTGACTCAAAAGAATGTTTAATATATATTGAAAAGCTCTCTCGCGAGAAAGTCGAGCGCGCCGGAAGGAAAAAGGGATTCCCTTTCGCCGGCATGCGACGTTCGCGGCGAGACGTGAAATAACAAGGTTGATTGCATGATCAAGAGGACAGTGAATGAAAGATAAAATGGATGCGGATCCCGGAAGCATGGGAGAAAATCTGAAGAAACAGAGGCTTCTCAAGGGAATCACCCTGCAGGAGGTGGCGAACAGAACCGGGTTGTCGGTTTCTTTCCTGAGCCTGGTCGAAAACGGAAAATCGGGGATCAGTTTTGCAAATATGCAAAAGATACTGAAATGCTTCGACAGCTCCATCCACGACCTGATCGATGCCTCGAACGGAATGAGGGTCGTAAGGGCCGAGGATTCGGAACAGATTTTCTCCGATACGGACGCCTGCAGGATCATTTCGCTCGTGAAAGGATCGAAGAACAAGAAGATCTGGCCGGGCCTCTTCATCATGGAACCGGGTGCCGTGATCGGCGAGTTTCAGCATGAGGGAGAGGAGTTTTCCTATATCATCCAGGGAAAAGTGGAGGTCACCCTGACCAATCCCAAAACGGGGGACGTGGAAAAATACATCCTCACGGAGGGCGACACCATTTATCATCCGAGCACCCTTCTTCATAAATATGCCAATTTGAGCAGACAGCGCAGTATTTTCATCGCCGCCGTGACCCCCCCGTCCTTCTGACGGAGGCGTTTCCATGCCAGCCGCCCTGTCCTGTTCCGCGTTGACAGCCGGCGGCGGCTTCCCTATACTTCCCCCCGTAAGCACTGTTTTTCATTCAGCCTGACGACGGGGCGCCGCATCGAAGACGCCCCGCCGCGAAACCCTTCCGACACCTTTCAAAGGAGACCCGTCATGAGCGTCATACGAAAAGCCCTCTTCGCCGTCGCGGTCCTTTCACTGGTTCTTTTCCCGGCCCTCCTCCCCGCTTCGGCGGAGACCGGCGGCGCCGATCCGAAGGTGGATGCCCTGTTCCTGGGAACGAAGGGCGAAAACGGCCCCCTGCTCGACGATCTGCTGAACCGGATGGTCGCGGAGCATCTCGACTGGAGACGGAGCTTCCATCCGGAAGACCCGCCGCCCGTTCCGGCGGGGGTCCTGGACTCCCCGGAGGCGGCCGAGACGGCGCGGAAATTGCGGGAAGTCCTCCTGGAGCTTTCCGCGAGATTGAAACAAGGCTCCAACCCGTGGTTTTCGCCGCGGTACCTGGGCCACATGAATGCGGACCTCCTGCTTCCGGGGATTGCGGGCTACCTGGCGGCTATGCTCTACAATCCCAATAATGTCGTTTACGAGGGCGGTCCCGCCACGACGGAAATCGAGATGGAGGTGGCGGCACAGCTTGCCGGGCTCATCGGTTACGACCCTGCAAGGGCCTGGGGGAACATCACCGCGGGCGGATCGACGGCCAACTTCCAGGCCCTGTGGTACGCACGGAACCTGAAGTCCCTTCCCCTGGCCGTGAAGGCCGTTCTTCCCGAACTGGTCCGGGGGCGAAGCGAACGGGAGCTTCTGAACCTGCCCGTCGGCGAGGTCCTGGATCTTCTCGACCGGGTCAAAGCGAGCCCCAAATACGAGGAGGTCCTCCGGCGGACCGTCAAGGGGGCGGGCGTGGACCCGGAAAAACTGGGCAGGCTTCTCGTCCCCCAGTCGCGCCATTATTCCTGGGACAAGGCGGCGGACCTCTTCGGCATCGGAAGCGGGAACATCGTCGCCGTTCCCGTGGACCGGCACTACCGCCTGGACGTTTCGGCCCTGGACCGCATTCTCGCGGGCCTTGCGGAAAAGGGCATCCCCGTCCTCGCCGTCGTTTCGGTGCTGGGAAGCACCGAGGAGGGCGCCGTTGACGAGACGCACCGTGTCGCCGCCCTCCGGGACAAATACGCGGGCCGGGGGCTGGGTTTTTATTATCACGTCGATGCCGCCTACGGGGGCTACGTGCGGAGCATGTTCCTCGATCCTTCCGGGGCGTTCATGAGCCTGGAAGAGGTCCGCAGGACCGCCCTGGAACGCTACGGGATCCCCGGATCGGCGGAATGGCCTGTGAAGAGCGTCTACGACGCCTTCAAGGCCCTGCCGGAAGCGGATTCCGTGACCATCGACGCGCACAAGCTGGGGTACGTTCCCTACCCCGCCGGGGCCCTCGTTTTCAGGGACCGGCGCATCCTGGCCGTCCAGACCTTCCACGCCGCCTATGTCCAGGACCTGCGGGCGAAGGCTCCGGTCAGCATCGGGGAATACACGCTGGAAGGCTCCAAGCCCGGCGCGTCGGCGGCGGCGGTGTGGGTTGCCCACCGGGTGCTGCCGCTCCACGCCGGCGGCTACGGGAGGCTCCTCGGACGGACGGTGAAGACCGCCAACATGCTTCATGACGCCATGAACGGGGACGCCGGTTTCGAATCGAAAAGCGGCCGCCGGTACCGGTTCATCCCCCTGGTCAAGCCGGACCTGAACATCGTCGACTACGTCGTCCGGGAGGTCGGGAATCCGAGCCTGGCGGCGATGAACAGGCTCAACGGGGCCGTCTATCGGGAATGTTCGTACGTATCGGGGGACCTGATGCACAGGGAGTTCGTCATTTCGAAGACCGTTTTTGCCCCCGCCGAATACGGCCGGACGCCGCTCGATTTCGTCCGGAAATGCGGATTCGAGGACTCGGAATGGGAGCGGACGCCGTCGGTCATGATCCTGCGGTCCACCGTCATGACGCCGTATCTTTCGGACGAGGCCGTCTTCCGCACATATTACGAAATGCTGAGGGAGACGGTGAAGGAGATCGTTTCCGCGACGGAGGGCTGAGGCGTTCCGGGGGACGGGGATCGCCCGCGACCGGGCACGGGAAACCCGCCGGCCTTTTTCCCGGCGATGGGAGTGCCGATGAAACAGGACCTTTTGCTCGATGATTTTCTCGCCCGCCTGGGGGGCCTCTTCGAGGTCGCCCTTCCGGACGCCCGGGGGATCGCCGCCCGCTTTCACGAGGAAATGCGGCGGGGCCTCGCCGGGGAGGAAAGCTCGCTTCCCATGCTTCCCTCCTTCGTCCGCCGGCCTTCCGGGACCGAACGGGGACGCTTTCTCGCCGTCGATCTGGGAGGGACGAACGTTCGCGTCCTTGCCGTGGCGCTCGACGGAAAAGGCGGCGCGAGGCCCGAGGCCGCAAGCCGGTTCGCCGTCCCCGGCGAGGTCATGCGGGGCGACGGCGCCGCTCTCTTCGATTTCGTCGCCCGGTGCGTCGCGTCGTTTCTCCGGGGGCACGGCCCCCCGGACCCGGGCCGCCTCGATCTCGCCTTCGCCTTTTCCTTTCCCGTGGCGCAAAGCTCCATCGCGGCGGGGAAGCTCCTGACCTGGACGAAAGGGTACACCGCCGCCGGGGTCGTCGGGAGGGACGTGGCGGCGCTCCTTGCCGGGGCGCTCGCGCGGGAAAGGCTGGACGCCGTCCGTGTCGCCGCCCTGGCGAACGACACCGTGGGCGCCCTGGCGGCGGGGAGCTACGGAGACCCCGAATGCGACATGGGCGTGATCCTGGGAACGGGGACGAACGCCTGCTACCCCGAGAAGGCGGGCCGGATCGCGAAATGCCCGGGGCTCGATCCCGGAGGCGAGATGATCGTCAACATGGAGTGGGGGAGCTTCGACAAGCTCGATGTGAACGCTTACGACCGGGCCGTGGACGGGGACTCCTTCAACCCCGGGCGGCAGCGCATGGAAAAGACGGTCTCGGGAATGTACCTGGGCGAACTGGCGAGAAGGATTTTCCTCGAGATGAGCGCCCTGGGGCTCCTGCCGGGGGGGCTGGACCGGTCCCCTTTGTCCCGGGCGTATGCCCTGACCGCGGAGCATCTCGCGAAAACGGCGGCAGGCGGGGACTTCTTCCCCGATTTCGGGCTTGCGGGATTGGCGGGCCGCGAAAGATGGGCCGCGGCGGAGGTCTGCCGCATCGTTTCCCGGCGGGCGGCCCGGATCGCCGGGGCCTCGGAGGTCGAGGCCCGGGACGGCAGCACACT
>ENA-ORXD01001048-ORXD01001048.1-sediment-metagenome-genome-assembly--contig:-NODE-1048-length-26501-cov-3.498411_pt1 | contig 26501 bp, 23 predicted proteins | sample MGYA00237862_ERZ511471 | MGnify/ENA metagenome assembly ERZ511471 | reverse complement strand
GGGCCCGGTCGAGACGCGGCCCCGACTCGGCGGCGAAGGCCACGCGGAGCAGACCCGGGCGCGCCGCCGCGCCGAGCACGTCGACCGTGCGCTCGAGCTCGAGGGTCAGGCTGTCGCGCTCGCCGCGCTCGATCTTGCCGGCCACGGCCTCCCGGGGAGCGTAGTCGGCGACGGCGGCCGCCATCACGAGGACGTCGGCGGCGGCCGTCGCCTCCCGTACCGCCGCGGCCATCTCCGCCGCGCTCTCGACGAGCACGGTCGCATAGGGCGCACCGGCGACCGGGTGCGTCGCCACCAGCGTCACGTCGGCGCCGCGCAGGTAGGCCTCGTCGGCGAGGGCGCGGCCCATCTTGCCGCTCGAGCGGTTGCCGACGTAGCGCACGGCGTCGATGCGCTCGCGGGTGCCGCCCGCGGTCACCACCACGCGCCGCCCGCGCAGCGGCCCGCCGGCCGCACCGGCGAGGGCGCGGCGCACGGCCGCGAGGATCGCCGCGGGCTCGGCCATGCGCCCCAGCCCCTCCTCACCGCAGGCGAGGTCGCCGCGCCCCGTGGGCAGGACCTCGACGCCACGCTCGGCGAGGCGGCGCAGGTTCTCCTGCGTCGCGGGGTGCTCGTACATCGCCCAGTTCATCGTCGGCGCGACGATGACGGGGCCGCGGAAGGCCAGGTACACGGCGGTGAGAAGGTTGTCGGCGATGCCGGCCGCCATCTTGGCCAGCGTGTTCGCCGTGGCCGGCGCCACGACCATGACGTCGGCCGCGCGGGCGGCGTCGATGTGCTCGAACCAGCCGCCCGTCGCCTGCCAGGCGCTCTCGTCGTCGAGGACCGGGCCGCGAGACGCGGCGGCGAAGGTGAGCGGCGTCACGAAGCGCCGCGCCGCGGCGGTCGTGACGACGGTCGGCGCGAGACCCTCGCGGGCGAGCCCGCGCACGAGCTCGACCGCCTTGTAGATGGCGATGCCCCCCGTGACGCCGACCAGCACCCGCCGGCCGGGGCCCGGGGCGCCGCCCTGCTCGCCCGCCCCGGTCACGGCAGCGTCACTCGACGGCGGTCGACTCGAGCAGGCCGTCAGCGATCTCTTCGAGCGAGATGGTGAGGAGGTTCGTGCTCCGCGTCGAGATGAGCGGCGGCGTGAGCGTCTCCTGCTCGCCCATGAGACCTTCACCGAGGCTGTGGTAGTACGAGTTGATCTGACGCGCACGCTTGGCGGCGACCATCACGAGCGCGTAGCGCGACCCGCCTGCGTGCGGGAGGAGCTCGTCGATGCGTGGCTTGTCCACCCGCTGTCCTTTCTTCGTGCTTCTATGATGGCGGCCACCTCGGCGGCCGCCCGGTCGGCGTCGTCGTTGACGACGATATGGTCGAACTCGTCGGCCGCCGCCACCTCGCCCTCGGCGATGTGCAGCCTCCGGGCGATGGCCGCGTCACCCTCGGTGCCGCGGCCCTTCAGCCGCTCGGCCAGCTCGGCCAGCGACGGCGGCGCGATGAACACCGAGATCGCGCCCGGCAGAGCCGCGCGGACTGCGCGGGCCCCCTGCAGCTCGATCTCGAGGACGACGTCGTCGCCGGCGGCGAGCCGCGCCTCGACGTCGTCACGCAACGTGCCGTACCGGTGTCCACTGTACTGTACCCACTCCAGGAAGCGACCCTCGCGCACGCGGCGCTCGAAGTCGTCTTCGCTCAGGAAGCGGTACTCCCTGCCGTCGACCTCACCGGGCCGCGGTGGCCGCGTGGTCGCCGACACCGAGCACACCAGGCGTGACACACGCTCGCGGACGCGGGCGAGGACGGTGCCCTTCCCGGCGCCCGACGGCCCCGAGATGACGAAGACCAGGGGGATGGCTCACCGCCCGAAGAAGGCGAGCAGCTCGCCGCGCTGGCGGCCGGAGAGACCCCCGACCGTCTTGCTCGGGCTGATGCGGCACTGCTCCATGATGCGCGCGGACTTGACCCTGCCGCACTTGGGGACCGCCATGAGGACGTCGAGGACCTTGGCGGTCATCAGGTACTCGGGCGGTGCGGCGAGGACGTCGGCGATCGCCACCTTGCCGTGTTTGAGGTCGGACTTGAGCGCGGCGCGGCGCGAGCGGATGTCGTTGGCGCGCGCGAGCGCCTCCATGCGCTGGCTCAGTGAACGGGCGGGGGCGCTGCTCGATGACTTCGCAGAGGTGGGCACGGACGGCAGTATATGGAAGAGGGGCGTCGAGTTCAACTGCCGGGCTGCCCGACAAACGCCGCCCTTTGCGGGAGTTTTGGCGGCGTCGCGGCTCAGGCCCCGGCGAGGGCGACGCCGCGGGCCTCGCCCGCGCCGCCGAAGCCCCGTGCGGCCAGCTCGCGGCGGAGCTCGGCGAGGATGCGTCGCGGCACCTCGACGCCCCTGAAGTTCGCCGCCCCGACGGCCACCGCGGTGGCGCCGCAGGCGATGAACTCGAGAGCGTCCAGACCGCAGACGACGCCGCCCATCCCGACCAGGGGCACGCCGGGGAAGGCGGCCGCGACCTCGGCGACCATGCGCAGCGCGATGGGCTTGATCGCCGGCCCGCAGAGCCCCCCGGTGCGGTTGCCGAGGAAGGGTCGGAGGCTCCGCGGCTCGAGCACCATCGCCTTGAAGGTGTTGACGAGGGCGAGCCCGGTCGAGCCCGCCTCGAGGGCGGCCGCGGCGACCGGCAGGACGTCGGTGACGTTCGGCGTGAGCTTCGTGAAGACCGGGCGACCGGTCTCGGCGCACACGGCGGCGACCACTGCGGCGGTCGCCGCCGCATCGGCGCCGATCAGCCGCCCGCCCGACAGGTTCGGGCACGAGACGTTGAGCTCGTAACCACCGACGACCGGCCGCGCCCCGGCGCGGCCGGCCGCCCACGCTTCGACGGCCCGCACGACGGCGGCGTAGTGCTCCGGCGCGTTGCCGCCGACGCTGACGATCATCGGCTGGCGCAGCGCCTCGAGCTCGGAGAGCGACCCGAGCCACGCCTCGACACCCGGGTTGGCCAATCCGATGGCGTTGATCATGCCCGCGGCCGTCTCGGTGACGCGCGGCGGCGGGTTGCCGGCGCGCGGCTCCACGGTGACCGTCTTGGGCACGTACGCCGCATACGGGAAGGCGGCGAAGAAGTCGCCCCGCGCCCGCCGCGCGTACTCCACGGCGTCGAAGGTGCCCGAGGCGTCGACGAGAGGGTGCTCGAGCTCCAGCGGCCCCAGACGCACACCCAGGTCGACGTTCGCCTCGACGGCGGGCGCCGGGGCCGGGCGCTCCGCGGGGCCGGGCGTCGGCGCCGAGCCAGCTGCGGGCACGGGCGCCGGGCCCGGACCGTTCTCGGGCGGCCCGGCGCTCACGGCGCGACCACCGTGTCGAGGGCGAAGACCGGACCCTCGCTGCAGACGCGCAGGTACCCCTCGGTCGTCTCGATCACGCAGCCGTGGCAGGATCCCGTGCCGCAGGCCATGTGCGCCTCGAGGGAGGCGTAGCCGCCGAGGCGGGCCTCGTGAGCCCAGCGCTGCACGGCGGCGACCATCGCCAGGGGCCCGCAGGTGTAGACGACCGTGTCGGGCGCGGCGTCGACGCCCGCCAGCAGGTCGACGACGGTCCCCGGGCGACCGACGCTGCCGTCCTCGGTCGCCAGCCACAGGCGCTCGATGTCGAAGGCGGCCGCGGCCCGCGCCTGGCGCAGGTCCCTGAAGCCGAAGGCGGCGGTGACGAGCGCGCCGCGCCCCCGCAGCTCGTCGGCGAGGAACTGCAGCGGCGCGCAGCCGATGCCGCCGCCCACGAGCAGCCCCGAGGTCACTCCCTCGACCGGGAACGGCGTGCCCAGCGGGCCGGCGAGCTCCAGGGTCTCCCCCACCGCGACCCTCGCCAGCTCGCGCGAGCCCGGACCGCGCTCCTCGACGAGCAGGCCGACGCGGTCGTCGCGCACGGTGAACAGCGAGAGCGGGCGGCGCAGGAAGAAGCTCGCCGCCGGGACCGTGACCATCACGAACTGCCCCGGCGCCGCGGCGACGGCCACCGCCGGGGCCACGACCTCGACGGCGGCGAAGGCCCCGAACGAGTGCACCGCGACCACGCGGCAAGCGACCGTCTCGGCCCAGTGCTCGTCGTGCCTTTCGTGTGCGGTCCCGCCTGCCGTCATCGCCTCAAGCCGTCCCGTGGAGGTCCTGGAGGCAGCGCACGGCGACCCGCGGCCGCCGTGCGGCCTCGATCGCCGAGACCGCCGCCGAGGCGCCGGCCAGCGTGGTGATGCAGGGCACGCCGCGCTGTACGGCCGTCGTGCGGATCTCGTAGCCGTCGCTGCGCGCCCCGCGCCCGTACGGCGTGTTCACGACCAGGTCCACGGCGCCGCTCTGGATCAGCCCGACCACGTGCGGCTCGCCCTCCTGCACCTTGTTGACCTCGGTGGCCGGCACGCCGAGGCTCTGCAGGGCGCGCGCCGTGCCGCGCGTGGCGAGGATCGCGAAGCCCAGCGCGTGCAGGCGCTGGCCGAGGATCGTCGCCGCCGACTTGTCGCTGTCGCAGACCGAGAGGAACACGGCGCCCTCGAGCGGCAGCGGCGCGCCGGCGGCGCTGTGCGCCTTGGCGAGCGCCGCCGGGAAGGCCTCGGCGATGCCCATCACCTCGCCGGTCGACTTCATCTCCGGGCCCAGGCGGCTGTCGGTGCCGGGAAAGCGCGCGAACGGGAGCACTACCTCTTTGACGCTCACGTGCTCGGGCACCGCGCGCGCCGGGAGGTCCATCTCGGCGAGCTTGCCGCCGAGCGCGACCTCGGTCGCGACCCTGGCCAGCGAGACCCCCGTCGCCTTGCTCACGAAGGGCACCGTGCGCGAGGCCCTCGGGTTCACCTCGAGCACGTAGAGCTGGTAGTTCTGGTAGGCGAACTGCACGTTGATGAGGCCTCTGACGCCGAGCGCGAGGGCGAGCTGCGTGGTCTGGCGGCGCACCTGCTCGAGCGTCCCCTCCCCGAGGCTGATGGAGGGGATCACGCAGGCCGAGTCGCCGGAGTGCACGCCGGCCTCCTCGACGTGCTGCATGACGGCGCCGACGTAGACCGTCTCGCCGTCGGCGACCGCGTCGACGTCGACCTCGATCGCGTCCTCGAGGAAGCGGTCGATCAGCACCGGCCGCCCCGGGCTCACGGCGACGGCCGTGGCCATGTAGTCCTCGAGCTCGGCGGCCGAGTAGACGATCTCCATGGCGCGGCCGCCGAGCACGTACGAGGGACGCACGAGCAGCGGGTAGCCGATCCTGTCGCCCACGGCGCGCGCCTCGGCCGCCGTGCCCGCCAGGCCGTACGGCGGGCACTGGATGCCGAGCTCCTCGAGCAGTGCGCCGAAACGGCCCCTGTCCTCGGCCAGGTCGATGGAGGCTTGCGGAGTGCCGAGGATCGGGATGCCGGCCTCGGCCAGCGCGGCGGCGATCTTGAGCGGCGTCTGCCCGCCGAACTGCACGATGACGCCCTCGGGCGACTCGTTGCGACAGACGTCGGCGACGTCCTCGAAGGTCAGGGGCTCGAAGTAGAGACGGTCGGAGACGTCGTAGTCGGTCGAGACCGTCTCAGGGTTGCAGTTGACCATGACCGCCTCGTAGCCCGCCCCGCGCGCCGTCAACGCGGCGTGCACGCAGCAGTAGTCAAACTCGATGCCCTGGCCGATGCGGTTCGGCCCCGAGCCCAGGATCACCACTCGGGGCCTCTCCCCCGACTCGGCCTCGTTCTCCTGCTCGTAGGTCGAGTAGAAGTAGGGCGTCTCGGCGGCGAACTCGGCGGCGCAGGTGTCGACCGCCTTGTAGACCGGCGTGACGCCCCACTCGAGGCGCAGGGCGCGGACCTCGCGCTCGGTGCGCCCGCAGAGCTCGCCGAGGCGGGCGTCGGAGAAGCCGTAGCGCTTCATGCGCCGCAGGAGCTCGGGCGTCAGAGTGCCGGCGTCGCGCACCTCACGCTCGAGCCCGGTGATGTCGCGCAGCTCGCTGAGGAAGAAGGGCGAGACCCCGGTCAGCTCGGCGAGCTGCGCGACTGCGACGCCCTGCCTGAAGGCGTGCAGCAGCAGGTCGTAGCGCGCGCAGCTCGGCACCGCCAAGGCCTTGAGCGTCTCCTGCGCGGTCGTCGGCAGCTCGACGGGGGTGTCGAGCTCGCGCGAGCGCAGGGCTTTGAGGAAGGCCTCCTTGAAGGTCCTCCCTATGGCCATGGCCTCGCCCACGCTCTTCATATGGGTGGTCAGCTCGGGGTCGGCCATGGGGAACTTCTCGAACGCCCAGCGCGGCACCTTGACGACGACGTAGTCGAGCGTCGGCTCGAAGCAGGCCGGCGTCTTCTTCGTGATGTCGTTGTCGATCTCGTCCAGGGTGTAGCCGACGGCGAGCTTGGCGGCGATCTTGGCGATCGGGAACCCGGTCGCTTTGGAGGCCAGGGCCGAGCTGCGCGAGACGCGTGGGTTCATCTCGATGACGACGACCTCACCGGTGCCCGGGTGGACGGCGAACTGCACGTTGGAGCCCCCGGTGTCGACGCCGATCGCGCGGACCACGGCCATGGCGGCGTCGCGCAGCTCCTGGTACTGGGGGTCGGTGAGGGTGAGCGCCGGCGCCACGGTGGCGCTGTCTCCGGTGTGCACGCCCATGGGGTCGACGTTCTCGATCGAGCAGATGACGACGACGTTGTCGGCGGTGTCGCGCATCACCTCGAGCTCGAACTCGTGCCAGCCGACCACGGACTCCTCGAGCAGTACCTGGGTGATCGGGCTGCGCCGCAGGCCGCCGGCGACGATGCCGCGTAGGCTCTCGAGGTCGTGGGCGACGCCGCCGCCGATGCCGCCCAGCGTGAACGCCGGGCGCACGACCAGCGGGAGGCCGAGCTCGGCGGCGGCCAGCTCGGCCTCCTCGAGCGTGTGCGCCAGGGCGCTGCGCGGCACGCGCAGGCCGATGCTCTCCATCGTGGCACGGAACTCGGCGCGGTCCTCGGCGCGGCGGATCGCCGCCGCGTCGGCGCCGATCATCTCGACGCTCCAGAGGTCGAGCACGCCGGCCTCGGCGAGCTCGATGCTGAGGTTGAGCGCCGTCTGGCCGCCGAGCGTCGGCAGCAGGGCGTCGGGCCGCTCGATCTCGATGATCCGCGTCAGCGTGGGCAGGTCGAGCGGCTCGACGTAGGTGCGCGTCGCGAAGTCGGGGTCGGTCATGATCGTCGCCGGGTTCGAGTTGACGAGCACGACCTCGAACCCGTCCTCGAGCAGCACGCGGCAGGCCTGCGTGCCCGAGTAGTCGAACTCGCAGGCCTGCCCGATGACGATCGGCCCCGAGCCGATGATGAGGATCTTCTTCAGGTCGTCGCGGCGCGGCATCAGGCGCCCCTCTCCGCGGCGAAGCGCTCCATCTCGGCGACGAAGCGCGCGAAGAGATGGAGCGAGTCGTGCGGCCCCGGCGTGGACTCGGGGTGGTACTGCACCGAAGAGGCGTACAGCTCAGGCGCGGCCAGCCCCTCGACCGTGCCGTCGTTCAGGTTGAGGTGCGTGATGCGTGCGGCCGGGTGCGCGGTGTCGCTCTCGCGCACGGCGAAGCCGTGGTTCTGGGTCGTGATCGCGATGGTGCCGTCGCGCAGGTCCTTCACCGGGTGGTTGGCGCCGCGGTGCCCGAACTTGAGCTTGTACGTGGTCATGCCGAGGGCGAGGGCGAGCAGCTGGTGGCCGAGGCAGATGCCGAAGACCGGCACCTTGCCGAGCAGGCGACCGACCGCCTTGACGGCGTACTCGACGGCGGCGGGGTCGCCCGGCCCGTTGGAGAGGAAGACGCCGTCGGGGTGCAGCTTCGCGACCTCGCGGGCGCTGGTCGCCGCCGGGACGACGGTGAGGCGCAGGCCCTCGGCGGCGAGCAGGCGCAGCATCGAGCGCTTGACGCCGAAGTCGTAGACGACGACGTGACGGGGCGGCGCCGTACCCGCCTCCGGCGGCGGCGCCTCCGGCGCGGCCCCGGCAGCCGCCGGCGTCCCGGCGTCCGGCGAACCGCCATCCGCCGCCTCCGCCTCCGGCGAGACGCGGTCCACTGCCTCCGCCTCGTCCGCCGCCGGGCGGTCTCCCTCCGCCGGCGTCAGACCTGCCTCAGCAGCGCCCGCGGTCGGCTGCGGTACTCCGTCGCCGTGCGGCGCGACCGCGTAGGCCGCGCCGGTGGTCACCGCGCGTGCCAGGTCGAGACCGGCCATCAGCGGCAGCCGCTGCGCGCGGCGGCGCAGGTCGCGCACGTCGTTGCTCTCGGTCGAGACGACCGCGCGCAGCGCGCCCTGCTCGCGGATGTGGCGGGTCAGGGCGCGCGTGTCGACCTCGCTCACGGCGAGCACCCCGTGCTCGTTGAGCCACTCGAGCCAGGTCGCCGAGGAGGCGCGGTTGAAGCGGTAGTTCGTGAGCTCGCGCGCCAGCACGGCGCGCGGGTGCGCCGACCCCGATTCGTCACGCTCGGGGTCGGCGCCGTAGTTGCCGTTCATCGGGAACGTGTAGGTGACGATCTGCCCCGCGTACGACGGGTCGGTCGCCACCTCCTGGTACCCGGTCATGCTCGTCGTGAAGACGAGCTCGCCGCCGACGGTGCCGCTCCCGGCGAGCGCCTCGCCGCTGAAGCAGACGCCGTCTTCGAGGACGACGAGGGCGCGCTCAGGCATCGGCCTCCCAGGCCAGCCGGCCGGCGGCCACGGTGAGCCGCACCCTGCCGGTCAGCTTCCGGCCCAGCCAGGCCGAGTTGCTCGAGCGCGACTGGAAGCCGTCGCGCGCGACCGTCCAGACCGCTTCGGGGTCGACGACGCAGAGGTCGGCGCGCGCGCCTGCGCGCACGGCCGGCGAGTCGATGCCGGCGATCGCCGCCGGCCCGGCGCTCATACGTGCCACCAGGGTGGCCAAGGGCAGGGCCCGCTTCTTCACGAGGCCGGTGTAGAGCGCGGCGAAGGCGGTCTCGAGCCCGGTCGTGCCGAAGGGCGCCTCCTCGAAGGGCACGTCCTTCTCCTCGGGGGCGTGCGGCGCGTGGTCGGTGGCGACGCAGTCGACGAGGCCGCTCTTCAGCGCCTTGACGAGCGCCGCGCGGTCGCTCTCCTCGCGCAGCGGCGGGTTCATCTTGAGCGTGCTCTCGAGCGAGGCGACCTCGTCGTCGGTCATCGTCAGGTGGTGTGGCGTGACCTCGGCGGTGACGCGCACGCCGGCCTTCTTCGCCCGCTCGAGGTGCTCGAGCGAGGCGGCCGCGCTCAGGTGGCAGAGGTGCACCCGGCCGTCTTCGTAGGCGACCACCTCGAGGACGCGCTGCACGTCGATGCTCTCGGCGATCGACGGCATGCCGCCGAGGCCGAGGCGCGCCGAGACGGGGCCCTCGTGCATCTGGCCGCCGCGCACCAGCGACGCGTCCTCGGCGTGCACGGCGACGAACCGGTCGGTGAGCTTGACGTACTGCAGGGCGCGGCGCACGAGCTGCGCCGTCGCCAAGGGCTGCCCGTCGTCGCTGAAGCCGACGGCGCCGGCCTCGGCGAGCTCGGCCATCTCGGTGAGCTGCTCGCCGGCGAGGCCGCGGCTCACAGCGGCGAAGAAGCCGGCCGGCACGACCGCCTCGCGCCTGGCGCGCTCGATGAGGCCGGAGAGCAGCGCCGCCGTGTCGACCACGGGGTCGGTGTTGGCCATGCCGAAGACGGCGACGTAGCCGCCGGCCGCGGCGGCGCGGGTGCCGGTAGCGAGGTCTTCTTCGTCCTCGCGCCCCGGGGTGCGCAGGTGCGTGTGCAGATCGACGAAGCCGGGCAGCACGAGCAGCCCGCGGGCGTCGACCTCGCGCACGCCGCCCGGCGCCTCGAGGCTGGTGCCGAGCTCGGCCACCTTGCCCTTGCGGATCAGGACGTCCTGGACCTCGTCGATGCCCTCGCCGGGATCGACGACGCGGCCTCCCTTGAGCAGGAGGTCGAGCGCCGGGCCTGGCCGGCTCCACGTGCGCTCCATCAGAGCACCTCCCCGCCGCTCGAGACGTCGCTGTAGCCGACGACGGTGCGGTAGAGGATCGCCATGCGCACCGCGAGGCCGCTGAAGACCTGGTGGGCGATGAGGTTCTCGTCGTCGTCGGCGATGTCGGCGCCGATCTCGACGCCGCGGTTGATGGGGCCGGGGTGCATGACCCGCTGGTGAGGCTGCAGGCGCGCCGTGGTGATGCCGAACAGGCGGCTGTACTCGCGCAGCGAGGGCAGGAAGTTGGCTCCGGCCTTGATGCGCTCCTGCTGGATGCGCAGCAGGTAGATGACGTCGGCCTCCTTGAGCCGACCGAGGTCGTACTCGACGCTGACGCCCATCTCCTCGATGCCGCGCGGCATCATCGTCGGCGGGGCCGCCAGCGTCACGTCCATGCCGAGCATCTGGAAGCCCATGATGTCGCTGCGCGCGACGCGGCTGTGGAGGATGTCGCCGACGATCCAGATCTTCATGCCGGAGAGGTCGCGGCCGAAGGTCTGGCGGAGGCTGAAGAGGTCGAGCAGGCACTGTGTGGGGTGCTGGTGTTTGCCGTCGCCGGCGTTGATGACGCTGGCTTCGGTGTTGGCCGAGAGCACCTGACAGGCGCCGGCCGACGGGTGCCGCATCACGATGATGTCGGGCCCGTAGGCCGACAGGGTGATGGCCGTGTCCTTGAGCGACTCGCCCTTCTCGACCGCCGAGCCCTTGGCCTTGAGGCCGAGGGTGTCGGCCGAGAGCCGCTTGGCGGCGAGGTCGAAGCTCGACGAGGTGCGCGTCGAGGCCTCCCAGAAGAGGTTGATGATGGTGCGCCCGCGGAGCGTCGGCACCTTCTTGATGTCGCGCTCGAGCACGGGCAGGAAGCTCTCGGCGGTGTCGAGCAGGAGCTCGACCTGGTCGCGCGAGAGGTCCTCCATGGAGATGAGATCGCGCTTCGCCACGGTCAGGCCTCCTTGCCGGCCCGGACGAGGACGACCTCGTCGACCCCGTCGGGCTCCTCGAGCCGCACCCAGATGCGCTCGCGCGGCGCGGTGGGCAGGTTCTTGCCGACGTAGTCGGGCCGGATGGGCAGCTCGCGGTGGCCGCGGTCCACGAGGACCGCGAGCTGCACGCGCGCCGGCCGCCCGAAGTCGAAGAGCGCCTCGATGGCGGCGCGGATCGTGCGCCCGGTGTAGAGCACGTCGTCGACGAGGATCACGGTGGCGCCGTCGATCTCGAAGGGCAGGTTGGTGTCCTTCACCTCGGGCTGCGGCGTGCGCGGGATCACCCCGACCACGCCGCGCGCGGCGACGTCGTCGCGGTAGAACGAGATGTCGAGGTTGCCCAAGGGCAGCTCGCGCCCGCCCACCTCGCAGAGCAGGCGGTGGATGCGCTCGCCCAGGAAAGCACCCCTCGTGTGGATGCCCACCACGGCGAGCCGGCTGTCCTTGGGGTTCTTCTCGAGGATCTCGTGCGAGATGCGTGTGATCGTGCGTCGCATCTGGTCGGCCGTGAGGACCACGGCCTCGGTCTCAGGTCTGGATCCAGGCATAAAAAATGCCGCCGTCACCGTCGTCGTGGTACGGCAGCGCCATCACCCCCCTTTCGGTCTCTCGGGACACGGTTAAAGGCCGGGCGGAGTGTAGCAGCGCGCCCGCGGGGGCGCAAGAGCACGCAGTGCCTCACCAGGAATGTACTCGAACGCGATTCGTTGCCTCACGTAAGAAAGTACTCGAGGGACGCCGAACTCCGAGCCCGGCATGCGGGCGGCAAGGAGGGCGGCAGGGGTGGCCTTCACGCCCTCGCGCGGTGACCGGGTAGTATATCCTTCTGTACACCGTTTCCACGCCCGGACTCGACGCACGCGGCGACCTGAAGCGCGGCATCACCGGTGGACGGACGGACATGGGGGGGCCATGACCACCACGGCAGGGACGGACCGGCAGACCGGCGCTCCGATCGAGCTCGCCGAGCGCTACGGCGCTCACAACTACGCGCCGCTCCCGGTGGTGATCGAGCGCGGCGAGGGCGCCTACGTCTGGGACTCCGACGGCACGCGCTACGTCGACTTCCTCTCCTGCTACTCGGCGCTGAGCCACGGCCACCGCCACCCGCGCCTCGTGGCCGCGATGAAGCGCCAGCTCGACCTGGTCACGCTCACCTCGCGCGCCTTCCACAACGCCGAGATGGGCCCCTTCCTGCAGGAGCTCTGCGCGTACTGCGACATGGACATGGCCCTGCCGATGAACACCGGCGCCGAGGCCGTCGAGACCGTGCTCAAGGCGGCCCGCAAGTGGGCCTACGAGGTCAAGGGCGTACCCCGGCACGAGGCCGAGGTCATCGTCTGCGCCGACAACTTCCACGGCCGCACGATCACCGCCGTCTCGCTCTCCACCGAGGAGCTCTACCGCGACGCCTTCGGGCCCTTCACTCCGGGGTTCAAGATCGTCCCGTTCGGCGACGTCGAGGCGCTCGAAGCGGCGATCACGCCGCACACCGCCGCCTTCCTCGTCGAGCCGCTGCAGGCGGAGAGCGGGGTGCGCCTCGCGCCCGAGGGTTTCCTGCGCGAGGCGCGGGCGGTCACGAAGGCTCACGACGTCCTCCTGATCTGCGACGAGATCCAGACCGGCCTCGCGCGCACCGGGCGTCGCTTCTGCTGCCAGCACGAGGGCGTCGAGCCCGACCTCCTCGCGATCGGCAAGTCGCTGGGCGGCGGCGTCTACCCGGTCAGCGCCGCCGTCGGAGCGCGCGAGGTCATGAGCCTCTTCACGCCCGGCGAGCACGGCTCGACCTTCGGCGGCAACCCGCTCGCCTGCGCCGTCGGCCGCGAGTCGCTGCGGGTGCTCGAGGAGGAGCACCTCGCGGAGCGCGCCGCGCGCCTCGGCGAGTGGCTGCTCGAGCGCCTGCGGGCGATCGAGTGCCCCGAGGTCAAGGAGGTGCGCGGCATGGGCCTCCTGGTCGGGGTCGAGCTGCGGCCCGAGGCCGGCGGCGCACGCCGCTACTGCGAGGCCCTCATGGCGGAGGGGCTGCTGTGCAAGGAGACCCACGAGAACGTCATCCGCTTCGCCCCGCGGCTGGTGATCGAGCAGGAGACACTCGAGGCCGCGATGGAGCGCGTGGAGCGCGTGCTCGGGCGGATGCGGCCCGCCTGACTCCGCGACGCGACCGCCGGAGCGCGCCGCCGGGCGACGGCGACGAGCCTTCTTGCATCGATCGCGACGGGTACTCGACGGGCGGTGGCGACGGGTACTCGACGGGCGCTGGCGCCGGGTACTCGACGGGCGAAGGGGCCGCGCCGGCATCGCCGGCGCGGCCCCTTCGCCCTCACGCGCAGCTGCCGCCTCAGTCGCCGGCGGCCAGGAACGGGTAGCGCCAGTCGGTCGGCGGCACGAGCAGCTCCTTCGTCGCCCGCGGGCTGACCCAGCGGATCAGGTTCCACTTCGAGCCGGCCTTGTCGTCGGTGCCCGACGCGCGGGCGCCGCCGAAGGGCTGCTGCCCCACGACCGCGCCGGTCGGCTTGTCGTTCACGTAGAAGTTGCCGGCGGCGTGGCGCAGGCCGTCGGCGGCCTCACGGATCGCCGCCCGGTCGCGAGCGAAGACCGCGCCGGTGAGGCCGTACGGCGTCGAGGTGTCGACGAGGCGCAGGGTGTCGGCCCACGCGGCGTCCTCGTAGACGAACGCCGTCAGCACGGGCCCGAAGAGCTCCTCGCGCATGGTGCGGAAGGCCGGATCGGTGGTGACGATGACCGTCGGGCGCACGAAGTACCCGACGCTGTCGTCGCACTGCCCGCCGACGAGGATCTCGCAGGCCGGGTCGTCCTTCGCGTCCTGGATCGCCTTCGCCTGCGTGGCGAAGCTCGTCGCGTCGATGACCGCGCCCATGAACGTCGAGAAGTCGGCGACGTCCCCCATCGTGATGCTCTCGACCTCGGCCACGAGGCGCTCGCGCACCGCCGGCCAGAGCGAGCGCGGCACGAAGAGCCGCGAGGCCGCCGAGCACTTCTGCCCCTGGTACTCGAAGGCGCCGCGCACGGCGCCCGTCACGAGGGCGTCGACGTCGGCCGAGGCGTGGGCGAGGATGAAATCCTTGCCCCCGGTCTCGCCGACGATGCGCGGGTAGTCGGCGTAGCGCTCGATGCCGCCGCCGATCGTGCGCCAGATCTCGCGGAAGACGGCCGTGGAGCCGGTGAAGTGCACGCCGCCGAGGCGCGGGTCGGCGAGCGCCGGCGCGCCGACCTCGGCGCCGCGGCCGTACACCAGGTTGATCACCCCCGGCGGGAGGCCCGCCTCCTCCAGCAGGCGCGTGACGTAGTAGGCGCTGAGCATGCTCGTCGAGGCGGGCTTCCACACCACGGTGTCGCCCATCATCGCCGGGGCGGTGGGCAGGTTGCCGGCGATCGAGGTGAAGTTGAAGGGCGTGACGGCGAGCACGAAGCCCTCGAGCGGCCGGTAGTCCATGCGGTTCCAGACGCCGGGGCTCGAGAGGGGCTGATCGGCGTAGATCTCGGCCGCGTAGGCGGCGTTGAAGCGCCAGAAGTCGATGAGCTCGCAGGCGGCGTCGATCTCGGCCTGGTGGGCCGTCTTCGACTGCCCGAGCATGGTCGCGGCGTTCAGCGTGTGGCGCCAGGGCCCGGCGAGCAGCTCGGCGGCGCGCAGGAAGACGGCGAGACGGTCCTCCCAGGGCGTGCGGCTCCAGTCGTGCCAGGCCTCACGTGATGCGGCGACGGCGGCCTCGACCTCGGCGGCGCCGCCCATGTGCACGTCGGCGAGCACGTGCCCGTGGTCGTGGGGCACGATCGCCGCCTCGGTGCGCCCGGTGCGCACCTCGCGACCGCCGATGACGCAGGGGACATCGAGGCGCGTGGCGGCCATCGCCGCCACGCCCTCCGCCAGGGCGGCGCGCTCCGGCGAGCCGGGGGCGAAGCCCAGCACGGGTTCGTTGCGCGGGCTCGGCGGAGCGGAGAGAGCTTCGTTCACTGTCCTTCGCCTCCTCGTCGTTGGTCGGCCAGGGCGCACACCGCACGCGCGGTGTCGCGGATCACGTCGCGGGCCACGTACCCCGCGATCTGCGGGTTCTCGCGCAGGCGGCGTTGCGCGTAGGCGAACGAATCGACCCCGAAGGGCACGTAGACCCGCACCCGGTGGTCGCGCGCCAGCAGGCGGGCGAGGTCGGCGCGTACGCCGAGCAGGGTCTGGAACTCGAACCGCTCAGGGCCGACACCGGCGTCGGCGAGAGCATCGAGCGCATCGACCACCAGCGCCTCGTCGTGCGTCGCCAGCGCGACGTGGCTGCCGCCGCGCAGCAGACGCCGAAGCAGCGCGGAGAAGCTGCGCCGGATCGCCTCCCGGTCCTGCAGGCCTACCGTGGGCGGCTCGAGGTAGATCCCCTTGCAGAGACGCACGCTCGGCGCCAGCGGCGCCAGCGCCTCGACGTCGGCCGCCGTGCGCCAGAGACGGGCCTGCAGCACGACGCCGACGCGCTCGTGCCCGGCGGCGCGCAGCCGGCGGTAGAGGGCCAGCGTGTCGTCCGTCATCGAGGAGTCCTCCATGTCGAGGCGCACGAAGCTGCCCAGCTCCTCGGCGCGGCGGACGATGCGCTCGACGCCCTCGCCGGCGACGTCGAGGCCGAGGCCGTAGCCCAACCCGCTGAGCTTGACGCTGATGTGACTCTCGAGTCCCCGCCGCTCGAGGGCGTCGAGGGTCTCGACGTAGGCCTCGGCGGCGACCATCGCCGCGGCCCGGTCGGCGACGTGCTCGCCGAGGATGTCGAGCGTGGCCTCGAGGCCGTCCGCGCGCAACGCGGCGACGGTGCGCAGCGCGTCGTCGAGCGTTGCCCCGGCGACGTACGGCGCGCCGAGACGGCGGACGATGGGCCCGGGCACGAACGGCACGGCCGCCGAGACCAGACGGTCGAAGACCCCGGTCTGTCGGGCCCCGTTCACGCGCCCGGCCCCGCCACGGATCGGCACATCTCACTCCCCCCGTCTTGCCTCTCTCGCACGCCTACGTCTCGGCTCTGTCTCGCAGGCGCACCTGTCGGCTCGCACGGTGCACTGCGTGCGGCGCCGGCGACCGCCGCGCGGCTCGCGCAGGTGTCTTCACATGATAGCGGGTGGGAGCGCCCGCCTGCTGCCCTGCCGCGCGCTCGACAGGTGCCGACCCGAAGTGTTCGGCGAGCGCCCGGCCGCAGTCCTCCACGGCCACCCGCGCCTCGCCGACGAGTGAGACCTTCAGGGCTGCGGCAGCCCGAGTCCCTCGAGGAAGTCCGCGAGCTCCGCCGGCAGCGGGCTCGTGAAGCGGAGCTCGCGGCCGTCGTCCGGGTGCGCGAAGCGCAGCTCGGCGGCGTGCAGGAAGTGCCGCGTGAGCCCCTCGGGGACCGGGCGCCGGCCGTAAGTCGCGTCGCCGGCGACGGGGTGCCCCAGGGCGGCGAAGTGCACGCGGATCTGGTGCGTGCGCCCGGTCTCGAGACGCACGCGGGCCAGCGTGTACCCCGCCCCCCGGACGAGCACGGTGAAGTGGGTGACCGCGGGCCGCGCGCGGACGCTGTGCAGGGCCATCCGGCGGCGATCGCGCAGGTGCCGGCCGATGGGGGCGTCGATCGTCCCCTCGTCCTGCGCGAGCTCGCCGCAGAGCAGAGCAAGATAGGTGCGAGAGATGCGCCGGGCGCTCATCGCCGCCACGAGGCGCCGGTAGGGCTCCTCCCCGCGGGCCACGATGAGCAGGCCCGACGTCTCGCGGTCGAGGCGGTGGATCACCCCGGGGCGCCGCCCGTGCCCCCCGGCGATCCAGCGGTCGAGCAGCGCCTGCACCAGCGTGCCGCGCTCGTGACCCGGCGCGGGGTGCACCACCATGCCCGCCGGCTTGTCGACGACGAGCAGCCAGTCGTCCTCGTAGACGATCGGCACGGCGATCGCCTCCGCGACGAGCTCGGAGGGCTCCGCCGGCGGCCTCTCCCAGGTCACGGTCTCCCCCGCCCGCAGCGTGTGGCCCTTGTCGACGGCCGCGTCGTCGACGCGCACGCGACCCTCGGCGATCAGGCGCTGGGCGGCGGCGCGCGACGCGCCGAGCCGCTCGGCGAGGGCGGCGTCGACCCGCCGCCCGGCGTCGCCGGCGGCGACCTCCCAGCGGCCGCGTTCAGGAGCGCGCGCCACGCAACGCCGCCACGAAGACCACGCCGACACCGACGACGATGAACGCGTCGGCGAGGTTGAACGCCGGCCACCAGGGCGTGTCGAAGAAGTCGAGCACCGCGCCGTCGAAGCGCAGCCGGTCGACGAGGTTGCCGGCCGCGCCGCCGAGGATCAGGGCCAGCCCGGCCCGATACCGGCCCGGCGCCAGCAGCACGGCCACGGTCAGACAGACGACGAGGAGCGCGACTCCCGCGACCAGCAGGCCGCCCAGGTCGCGCAGCCGGCCGAACGAGACGCCGCTGTTGTAGACGAGCACGATCCGCGCGCCGCCGACGAGGTCGTAGGGGAGCGCGTCGGCGCCGCGCACCAGCCACTTCGCGAGCTGGTCGACGCCCAGCGCCGCCAGGGCGATCAGCCCGGCGGCGACCCTGCCCTCAGGAAGTGCCACGCCGCCGCGGCGCGTCCAGCTCCTGGAGCTTCGTGTGCCCCATGGGGCACGCCGGGACCTTCACCTTGCCGGAGCGCCCGCCGTCGTTCTGCACGATCGCCAGCGGGTAGGTCGCCTTGCAGCGCTTGCAGTAGGCGAGTTTCGCCATGCCGTCTCCCTTACTGTATGCCGAGGCGCTGTCGCGCCCCGGCTTCATCCAGATCCTCGACCTCGGCGAGCTTGCGCCGCCCGCCCTCGCCGTGGAGCAGTCGCACTGCGGCCGGGGGCACCTCGAGGTGTCGCGCCAGGAACCGCACCAGGGCACGATTGGCGGCCCCTTCGCGGGCCGGCGCTCGCAGGCGCACCTTGAGGCGCCCGTCGGCGACGCCCACGATGCTGTCGTCGGCCGCCCCCGGCACCACCCAGAGGGCGAGGGTCACGCCCCGGCGGCTGCGCCGCACGGGGCCGGTCTCACCACTTGAATTCGTCGTCGGAGACCCCGGCGTCGACGTCGACCACCAGGTCGCGGTCGTCCGGGCGCGTGCCGGCGGCCTGAGCGCCGCCCGGGCTCCCCTTGCCGGGTGCAGGTGACGCCGGCGCAGCCGTAGGCGACTCGGCCCCGCCGGCCCCCGACGGGGAGGCACCGGGCTCGCTCCGCGGGACCACGGAGGTCATCGCCTCGAGGTCGCCGGACCCGGGGCCGAAGCGCGGTACCTTCCTCGTCCCGGGATCCGGACGCGGCTGGGCCGGCTCGGCCGGACGCGGCTCGGGAGCTCGCTCGGGCGGCACGGGCGTCGCATGAGCGGGCGCGCCGGAAGTCTGCGACGCGGCGGCCGGCGCCGGAGGAGCCACGACCGTCTCCTCGCGGGCGATGGCCTCCTTGATGGCCTCCGCCTTCTGGTTGAGGTCGTTCAGCGGCGGCGGCGCCACCGGCGGCGCCTGCTCGACCTGCTTGAGGAAGCCCTCGAGCAGCTGGCGGAAGCGGATGCGGAACTCCTCCTCGACGCCGCGCAGCTTGGTCAGCGAGCCCTCGATGCGTTGCTTGTCGGCGTAGCTCTCGTTGACCATCTGCCGCGCCTTGAGCTCGGCGTCGCGCAGGATCAGCTGGCCTTCTTTGGTCGCGTTCTGCTTGAGCTCCTCGGCGCTCTGCTGCGCGGAGACCAGCGTCTTCTGCAGGGTCTCCTCGATGCGCCGGTAGCGCGTCACCTGCTCCTCGAGGTTCTCGACGCGCTCGCCGAGGTCGATGTTGTCCTTGAAGAGGCGCTCGAACTCGTCGGCGATCTGGTCGAGGAACTCGTCGACCTCCTCGTCGACGTAGCCGCGCATGCCGCGCTTGAACTCCTTGTGGCGGATGTCGAGCGGTGTCAGCTTCATGCAGCACTCCTTTGCCCGCGCGGGCGACGCGAGGGACGGGCTCAGCGTAGTCTTCTCGTCTTATTGTGCCGCGACGGCGCGGATTCCTGCGCGTGTGCCGTCACTCGCCGGGCCGCGCCCGCACGAGGCGAGGCCGGCCGGCGCGGGCCCGGGCTCAGAACTGGTTGAAGAAACCCTTCTCGATGAGCCGCGCCTTCTCCTCGGCGGAGACCTCGACGTTGCGCGGCGTGAGCAGGAAGATCTTGTCGCCCACGCGCTGCATGCCGCCGCCGAGTGCGTAGGTGAGGCCGCTGCAGAAGTCGATGAGGCGCTTGGCGAGCTCGGTGTCGGAGCCCTGCAGGTTGACGATCACCGGCACGTCGATCTTGAACTTGTCGGCGATCTGCTGGGCGTCGTTGAAGGTCTTGGGGATGACGAGGTGGACCTCGACGCGCGGCGGGCGCACGCTCTCGACGGCGCGCACCGGCGCGGCGGCGCGGCGCGGCGGCTCGTCCGAGAAGATCTCGTCGTAGTCGTTGCGCCGGGAGCTGCCCAGCTTGCGCACGTTGGGGCGGTCCTGGTACGAGCGCTCGAGCTCCTCGTACGGGGCGAGCGTCTCGTCCTCGTCGTACTCCTCGTCCTCGTCGGCGAGGCCGAAGTACACGGCGACCTTGTGCCAGGAATCTCCGAGGCCCATTCAGTCCCTCCCTGCCGCTCTCTAGAAGAGCACGCTCCCGACGCGCACGATGGTCGCGCCCTCGAGCACTGCCGCCTCGTAGTCGGCGCTCGTACCCATCGAGAGTCGGGCGAAAGTATATCGGCCGCGCCAGTCCTCCGAAAGCCGTTCGGCCAGCGCACGCGTACGGGCGAAGAACGGCCGCGCCTCCTCGGGGTCGTCGGAGAGGGGCGGCATGCACATGAGGCCGCCGAAGACGACCTTCTCGAAGGCGGCGGCCTGCTCGACGAAGGCGTCCACCTCGGCGAAGGGCACGCCGCTCTTGCTCTCCTCCCCGCCGACGTTGACCTCGAGCAGCACCTCGACCGGGGCGGCGGCGCGCGCCTCGATCTCCTTGGCCACGCTCAGGCTCGAGACCGCGTGGATCAGACGGACCAGTGGCAGCACGGCCCTGGTCTTGCGGCTCTGCAGGTGGCCGATGAAGTCGTAGGTGAAGATGTCGCCGTAGCGCTCGTGCTTGGCGGCGAGGTCCTGGGCGCGGTTCTCGCCGATGAGGCGGATGCCGGCCTCGGCGAGCACGCCCAGGTGGTCGACGTCGACGTACTTCGTGGCCACGAGGATCTCGACGGCGGCCGGGTCGCGCCCGGCGCGCCGCGCCGCCTCGGCGACCCGGCCCTCGACCTCCTCGAACTTCTCCCGCACGCTGGCGGCTGAGCCGCTGTACTGCCTGACCACGTCACTCCCCTTCGGCGCGCCGGGCGCACGAACGCCCCGGCCCCGTCAAGATTCGCCGTCCGCGGCCGCGGCCCTGTCTGCGCGCCACGCCAGCGTCAGGTGTCGCCCGGTCACGCCCTTGTCGCGACGGTGCGAGAAGAAGCGCCCGTCGCACGAGGTGCAGAGCCGCGTGAGCGTGATCTCGCCGGCGGGCACGCCGGCGGCGCGCAGCTGGCGCGCGGCGCACTCCCAGAGGTCGACGGCGGCGCCCGTCGCGACGCCCGGGAAGCGGGTGTCGAAGCGCCGCCGCAGCTCATCGTCGACGGTGAAGCAGCACGGGCCGATGCTGGGGCCGACGACGGCACCTACGAGGCGGCCGCGGCGCGCGAGCGCCGTGGCCGCCTCGTCGACGATGCCCTCGAGCATGCCGCGCCAGCCGGCGTGCACGGCGGCGACCACGGGGTCCTCCGCCGCGGCCGCGACGATGACGACCGGCACGCAGTCGGCGTGGCTGACGGCGAGGCCGACGCCCGGTGCGGTGGTGAGCAGCGCGTCGGTCTCGGCGATCGTCGACGTGAGGTCGCGGGCGCCGCGCCCGGCCTCGGCCTCGCCCACCTCCACGAGGCGGGTGCCGTGCACCTGGGACGGCACCACCCAGCGCCCGACCTCGAGACCGATCGCGGCGCCGAGCCGGCGCCGGTTCTCGAGCACCGCCACGGGGTCGTCGCCCACCGCCAGGCCGAGGTCGAGGGCGGCGTAGGGGCCGGCGGACACGCCGCCCTCCCGGGTCGGGAAGGCGGCAGTGACGCCGGCCCCTCCCCACTCGAGCCACCTCAAGCCGCCGCGCTCCCGCCACCGACACGTGGCCCCGGTCGGCACGGGCAGCCTCCCTTCTTGCGCCCGCGAGGTCATCGCATCACTCCGGGAGGAAGATCGTGAAGGCGACGTCGAGTGCCCGCCCGAACGTGGCCTGGAAGAGCCCGGGCCGTGTGATCAGCAGCACGAGCAGCGCGAGCAGCACCCAGTTGCCGTAGCGGTCGAACGCGATCCATGAGGGGTACCAGCCTCGCGGCAGGAACCCGCCCAACACCCTCGAGCCGTCGAGCGGGGGGATCGGGACGAGGTTTATGAGGGCGAGGAGCACGTTGAGCACGAAGACGAGCGCGAACGCCCGAGCCAGCAGCAGGGACGTGTCGAGCGTCACCCAGACGAGCCCGGCGGCCAGGGCCGCCAGCCCGACGTTGGCCAGGGGGCCGGCGAGGCCGACGAGGAGCATGCTCCGCTGCGGGTCGGCGAATCGACGCGGGTCGACGGGGATCGGCTTCGCCCAGCCGAAGAACAGGCCCGCCTGGGAGACGAAGGTCGCGACGAGCACGAGCGTCCCCATGACGTCGAGGTGGCGCACCGGGTTGGCGGTGAGGCGCCCCATGACGCGCGGCGTCGGGTCACCCAGGCGGTCGGCGGTGACTCCGTGGGCGAGCTCGTGCGCGGCGAGGCTCAGCAGCAGCAGCGGCAGCGTGACGAGGAATTCGACTATCAGGTCTTGATCGACGGGGGCCTCCTCACAGCAGGCGCCGCGCGGCGGCGAGCTCTTCGTCGCGCCCCGCCACGGTACCGTTGACCTTGAGCCGCAGCACGCTGGCGAGGACCTCGCCCACGCGCGGGCCGCGCGACAGCCCCAGGGCGAGGAGGTCCTCGCCGCCGATCTCGAGCCGTACGTGGCGGGTGACGTCCAGGTAGTGCCCGACCCTCGAGGGCGCGGCGGCGCTCTCGCCGAGCACGATCGCCAGCACCGCGGCCTCGAGCGGCTCGTGGCGCAGGAGCTCGGCGAGCTCGGCCTCGCCCGGGCCCGAGGCCAGACGCCGCACGACCCGCCGCGCCACGAGGTGCCCGCGCTCGAGCACGTCGGCGTCGCGGCGCCTGACACGCATGCGCCGCGCCCAGGCGGCGATCTCCTCGGGCTCGAGCTCGAGCAGCAGCCAGAGCAGACGCAGGCGCCAGCGCGGGATCTCGCGCTCGAGATGGTGGCGACGGACGACCTCGTCGCCGCGGCGCACGAGAGCGCGCTCCCGCGCCCCGGCGCGGAAGCGCGCGTGCACCGCCCCCTCGAGACCGAGGTCCTCGAGCCGCTCGAGGGCGAACTCGACCTTCTCCTCGTCGAGCAGGGCCGCGAGCTCGTCGCGCAGGCGTGCCGACGAGAGGTCGCCGACCAGGTCCATGCCGGCGCAGGCCCGCGCCAGGCCGAGCGTGTGCTCGTCCATGCGCAGGCCGTAGCGGGTCTCGTATCGCAGGGCGCGGAGGATCCGTGTCGGGTCTTCGATGAAGCTCAGGTTGTGGAGCACGACGATGCGTTTGGCCTGCAGGTCGCTGAGGCCGCCGAACGGGTCGAGGAGGGCGCCGAAGAGGTCGGGCTGCAGGGCGACCGCCATCGCGTTGATGGTGAAGTCGCGCCGCGCGAGGTCGCTGCGGATGCCGGCGTGCTCGACCTTGGGCAGGGCGGCCGGGTACTCGTACGACTCGGAGCGCGTCGAGGCGACGTCGACGTGCGGCGCTCGCCGCGACGTGACGACCACCGCGGTCCCGAACTTGCGGTGGGCGCGCACGTGGCCGTGCAGCCGGGCGGCGAGCGCCTCCGCGAAGGCGATGCCGTCGCCCTCGACGGCGAGGTCGATGTCGAAGCTCCTCTCGCCGAGCAGCAGGTCGCGCACGGCGCCGCCGACGAGATAGACCCCCCGCACGTCGCCGGCCAGGGTCTGCACGTGGGCGAAGAGCTCGTCGAGGTCGAGCTCGGCGAGCCGGCCGGCGACGTTGCCGGCCACCTCGGGCGCGGGCTCCGCCGGGGCCACCTGCTCGCGCGCGAACAGGCGCCGCGAGACGATGCCCAGCACGTCCTCCTCACGCGGCGGGCGCGGCGCCCCGTCGGCGACCACGGCCGCCCACCCGAGACCGCCGTCGACGATGGCTTCGGCGGCGCGCTCGATCGCGGTCGCGGCCGCGACCGCGGGCAGGCGCGCCGTCATCACCGCCTTGACCGGGGCGTGCCCGAGCCCGTGGCCGAGCGCGCGCTCGAGGTCGACGAGGCCCACACTGCCGGCGACCACGCCTTCCTTCGTGACCGCGAGACCGTCGAGGCCCTGCCGCCGGCAGGCTATGAGCGCGTCGTCGACGCTGGATGCAGCGTCGACGGCCGGGAGGCCGGGGGTCATGACCTCGGCGGCGCTCGGTGCCGGCGTCACGGCACCCGGCAGGGCGGCGAGCACCGCCGCTCGGGCCGCCGCCAGCGACTGGTCCTTGAGCACCGCCGACGAGGCGGCGCTGTGACCGCCCCCGCCGACCGGCGCGAGGAGGGCGGCCACGTCGACTCCCCCGCCACGGCTGCGCGCCGTGGCGAAGACGCGCTGCTCCATCTCGACGAGGAGCACGAAGGCGTCGCAGGCGGTCAGGTCCATGACGCGGTGCGCGACCACGCTGACGCCCTCGACGTACTCGTCGCGCGCCACGGCAGCGAGCAGCACGCGCCGGCCGCCGGCCTCGTGCTCCTCGGCCCCCTCGAGCGCGGCGGCCAGGGTGCTTCGCTGCCCCGGGGTGAGGGCGTTCGTGAGCCAGCGCTCGATCAGCACGGGGTCGGCGCCGTGGCGCATGCAGAAGGCGAGCGCCTCGGCGTCGTGCTCGGTCGTGGTCGAGAACGTGAGCGACCCCGTGTCTTCGTGGATGCCGATGGCGAAGAGGCTCGCCTCGAACGGCGTGACCGGGATGCCGCGCTCGCCGACGATGCGCAGCAGCAGGGTGACGATCGAGCCGTCCCCGGACGTCACGTGGTGCTCGTCGCTCAGGTACGGGGGCCGCTCCTCGCCGTGATGGTCGAAGGCGACGACCTGGACGCCCTCGCGCCCGCAGAGCCGCCCGAGGTCGCCGATGCGGTTGGCGTGGGTGGTGTCGACCAGGATCAGGCGCTCGACCTCGTCAAGGTCGAGCTCGACCGGGTCGACCACCGGCACGAGGTCGGCGTAGAGCGCCTGGAACTCGCGCACGTTGCGGTTGACGGCGCCGCCGAGGGACACGTGCGCCTCCGGGTACAGCTTGCGCGCGGCGACCATGCCGGCGAAGCCGTCGAAGTCGGTGTTGCTGTGCGTGGCGATGAGCTCCCGGGATCGCATGGCCCCAGTATAGAGGGAGCCGCCTCGACCCGGTCGCATCCCGTGCGCGGCGCGGGCCGCACGCCGGCGCTCACGACTGGGGGCCGGCCGCGAAGCGCCCGCGACAGGGGCCTCACGCCTTCAACAGCCAGCCCAGCTCGGCGCCAAACGCCTCGCGCATCGCCGCGCCCAGAGGCCCGTGCTCGGGGGCCGCGAGACCGGGGTCGGCCTCGAGCAGGCCCTCGGCGAAGCCGCGGGCGCGCACGAGCGCCTCGCGGTCGCGCGCCAGACGGGCGAGGCGCAAGTCACCGGCGCCCGCCTGGCGCGCGCCCATGAGCTGGCCCTCGCCGCGCAGCTCGAGGTCGCGCTCGGCGAGCTCGAAGCCGTCGGTCGTGTCGAGCAGGGCCGAGAGCCGCGCCTGCCCGCCCGGCGTGTCGCTGCTCGAGAACAGGAGGCAGAACGAGCGTTCCTTGCCGCGCCCGACGCGACCGCGCAGCTGGTGCAGTTGGGCGAGGCCGAAGCGCTCGGCCCCCTCGACCAGCATCACGGTCGCGTTAGGCACGTCGATGCCGACCTCGATGAGGCTGGTCGCGACGAGCACGTCGATCTCGCCCGCCGTGAAGGCCGCCATCACCGCCTCGCGCTCGGCCGGCTTCATCTGACCGTGCACGACGGCGACCCGGTAGCGCGCGAACTCGTCGGCGGCGAGGCGCTCGGCCTCGGCGATCGCCGTCGCCGCCTCGATCGACTCGGACTCGTCGATGGCCGGGCAGACGACGTACGCCTGCCGGCCCTTGTCCAGCTGGCGGGCGACGAAGGCGTAGCCCTCCGCGCGCTTCGCCTCGTCGACGAGCCGCGTCGTCACCGGCTGGCGGCCGGCCGGGACGCCGGCGAGCGTCGTCACGTCGAGGTCGCCGTACACGGTCAGCGCGAGGGTCCGCGGGATCGGCGTCGCCGTCATGTGCAGCACGTGCGGCGCGAGGCCGTCGCGCTCGCCGCGCCGCACGAGCTCGTCGCGCTGGCGCACACCGAAGCGGTGCTGCTCGTCGACCACGAGCACGCCGAGCCCCGGGAAGACGACGTCCCCGGTGAGCAGGGCATGGGTGCCGATGACGAGCTGCGACCCCCCGGCGGCGAGGCGCGCGAGCGCCTCGCGGCGCTCGCGCGCCCCGAGCGCCGCCGTGAGCACCTCGAGCGGTACGGCGTCGCCGCACAGCCGTGCCGCCGTGTGCACGTGCTGGAGCGCGAGCGTCTCCGTCGGCGCCATCAGCGCTCCCTGCAGGCCGGTCTCGGCGGCGCGCAGCAGACAATAGAGAGCGACCACGGTCTTGCCCGAGCCCACGTCGCCCTGCAGCAGCCGCCGCATCGGCTCGGTGCGAGCCAGGTCGCGGTCGATCTCCCCCATGGCCGCGCGCTGGTGCTCGGTGAGGGCGAAGGGCAGGCCGTCGACGAACGCGGTGCCGAGCGCGCCCGGGGACGGCAGCGGGCGGGCGCGCACCCGCGCCTGCTGCTCGCGCTTGTGGAGCAGCAGACCGAGCTGCATGAACAGCAGTTCCTCGAGCACGAGCCGCGCCCTCGCGACCTCGGCCTGGTCGAGGTCGGAGGGCAGGTGCGCCGCCAGCGTGGCCTCGCGATGCGAGGGCAGGCCCTCGGCGTCGCGCAGCCGGGCCGGCAACGGGTCGCGCAGCCGGCGCACGACCGGCGCGACCCGCCGCACCAGCGAGCGCAGCAGGCGGGCCGAGACCTGCTCGCTCGCCGGGTACACGGCCACGACGCCCTCGGTGTGGACGCCCTCGCCTTCGTCTTCCTCGAGGATCTCGTGGCTGCGCACCACGAACTGCGCACGCCCGCCCAGAGGCCGGTACGTCCCTCGCAGACTGAGCTGCGTCCCCTCGCCGAGGACCCTCGTGAGGTAACCCTGGTTGAACCACACCGCCTCGACGGCGCCGGTCCCGTCGCGGACGAGGGCCTTCACCACGCGGACCTTGCGCCGCGCCGTGCGGTCGGCGCGCACGCGCTCGACGACGCCGCGTACGGTGGCCTCCTCGTCGATGCGCAGGTCACGGATCTGCTTGCGCTGACGGAAGTCGTCGTAGCGCCTCGGGTAGTGCCGCACGAGGTCGCCCGCCGTCACGAGGCCGAAGGCCTCG
>ENA-ORXD01001047-ORXD01001047.1-sediment-metagenome-genome-assembly--contig:-NODE-1047-length-26561-cov-3.442305_pt1 | contig 26561 bp, 23 predicted proteins | sample MGYA00237862_ERZ511471 | MGnify/ENA metagenome assembly ERZ511471 | reverse complement strand
GAGTAACCCGCAATCGTCTCCGGATTGTGGCACCATTCACACTTCATGGAACATCCATTGATGAACACATTCGTCCTGAATCCGGGACCGTCGTTCAAGGAAAATTTGGCAATATCAGTGATGAGTACACGTTCTTTCATTTATCGTGCTACCCTCCCCGAATTCAAATGATTTACAAAAATAAAGTGTCCGCCATCATGCGTCATCATAATAGTCTCTTCGCTACTTCCTTCATGTTCTGAATTTTATCCATTTTCTCAATCTTTTTTTTCAAGCTAAGCGACTTTTTCTTTCCCAGTATAGGCTCGCATAAATCGATAAATTTGCTGGCCACGCGCGCTTTCTTCACCTCCAGGGGCGGAGTCTGCTGAAGGATATCGGAAAAGGCCTCGAATTTTTTTCCGTTATTGGTTTCAATCTCGACAAGGGATTCCAAGGCCAGCATTTTAGGATCATTAATGACATTGATCTTTTTCATAATCGCCCTCACTGCAGGGTCATTCACTTTTTCATCGGTAAAGACCTGCATACCTGTTTCTTCTCTCAGCAGGGCATTCGCCACACAATAAGGAATGCAGAACTTTCCTTCCAGCCCGCTCGCCGGCTCGGTTTTTCCTGCCGCCGAAAGCGAAAGCGTTGACGCATGGACTATAATGTTCTTGATATCATTCAATTCGATTTTCTCTCCTTTTACAACGGCCAGTGCTGCTTCCAGCGGCGAATGGGTTGCGTGACAGGATGCATGGTACTTCTGATTGAGGTTCTGTATATCCCAGACCGTACCCAGCGCATTGACGACATCCTCATTGACCTTACCCTTCAGAGCCTCAAAAAAACCCTGGGGTCCTTCAAGAATATCTTCAGCACTATCAAAACCTTTTTCTGCAAGAAGCGCCGCCAAGAGACCCGATTGAGAGGAACGGCCTGCATGGAATGGTTTGCACATGGTTCCGAATACGCGTTTTAGTCCTGACGACTGTGTGCCGCCAATGCCCAAAGCATACGTGGCCTGTTTCTCGGATAAACCCAGTAGACGAGCGCATGCTGCCGCGGAAGCAAGATGACCTAACGTTGACGTCGCATGCCAGCCTCCCATATAATGGTCAAGACTGGCGCAAGAACCTATGGTTCCTCCGACCTGCAGACCGATAATATAAGCGGTAAGAAAATCTTTTCCTGATTTACCCCTCCACTCGGAAAGTGCTAAAAGCGACGGGAAAATAGTTACCGAAGGGTGTCCAAAGAAGGAAACCAGCGTATCGTCGTAATCAAGGGTATGAGAAGCTGAACCATTAATCAACGCGGCGCTGCTTACATCCTTTTTCATATGATAGCCGATGATGGTTGCCTGTTTCTTGCCTCCCACCATATCCGCATAATCAACAAGGATTTTGACCAACGGATCATCTTTGCCCGCAAACGTAACAGCGAGCCAGTCCATGAAAGCAACTTTTGCATGCTCGTAAGCCCACCCGGGGATATTCTGTTCATCCGTATTAACGATGAACGAGGCAAGTTTCGCAGTCAAACCAGTGCCATTCCCGCTCATTGAAAGCCTCCTTTTCGTTTGTCTTCAAGCTTCTTAATAACAGAAAACCGTTTTACGAACCCGTCTGCAATGCTGTAGGGATCGCTTTTGCCGGAAAGGATAAGTTCCAGCTCTTTTTCCATGTTACCATTACCCGTGATTCGCTCCTTGATGAGATTCACTATTTCTGTCTCCAGGATGCTTGTAACCTCTTGACGAACATGTTCTTTTTGGTGGTGGGGACCTTTCTTTTTCTTCTGAATAAAATCAGAAAGAATGTCAACGAAGTTATCCATGCCTTCCTTGGTCAGGGCAGAGGTCTTAATCACCTGTGGAATTTCCTCTCCAGCATCGGCAGACAGGTCAAGCATGGCGGAAATCTCGGATACGATAATATCAGCGCCATCCCTGTCGCATTTATTCACGACGAACAGGTCGGCAATCTCCATGACTCCCGCTTTGATCGCCTGAACACTGTCGCCGCCTCCCGGGTATGTCACGAGCACGACATAATCCGACGCGCTTACAACCTCTATTTCATCCTGACCTACACCGACAGTTTCAATGATGACAATATCCCTTCCGGCAAAATCCATGATCCTCACAACGTCGCGGGCTGCCTGACAAAGACCTCCAAGCATTCCGCGGGTTGCCATGGACCTTATAAAAATATTGTTGTTGGTGCTTATGTCCCGCATCCTGATTCGATCACCCAGCACGGCGCCACCGGAGAAGGGACTTGACGGATCTACGGCAATAACACCAATCCTATACCCCAGATCAGCCAATTTCTTTGCAAACTCGCCAACCAGTGAACTCTTACCCGCCCCCGCAGAACCTGTGACTCCTATGACACAGGTCCGCCCCGTTTTGGCATAGATGGCCTTCATAACATCTTTCCAGCCATGCTTCCGATCTTCCACATGCGAAATAAGCTTCGCCAAAGCTCTTTCATTGTTGTCTCTGGCGGCTTCGATTATCAATTTGAGTTTCTCTTCCACCATCAAGACCTTTTCTTCAACTCGAACAAACGGATTATTTCCAACTCGCTAAATTTTCATTGGCTTCGCTTCGCCGAAAACTTCTCGCAACACATCGCAGATTTCCTGAAGCGTTGCATCGTTTTCAACGCATTCACATATTGCGGGCATCAGATTCTTATCTTGATTTTCAGCCTGAACCTTCAAATTTTTAAGAGAGCTTCCAACAGCCGTGCCATTGCGTTCGCGCTTCAACCTGGCAAGATTTGCCTTCTGGCGTTCTTCCGCTGTTTTCATAAGGTCCGGATCATAGGTCGCTTCCACGCAACGATTGATGGAGACATCGATCTCATTCTCACCCGTGAAACAATTCACGCCAACGACCAGCTCTTCCTGGTTCTCTATCTTCTTCTGGCGCTCGTAGGCACTCTTGGCTACCGCCCTTTGCATATAGCCATTTTCAATAGCGGCAACTGCACCGCCCATCTTTTCAATCTTTTTCAACTCGGCAAGCGCATCTTTCTCGATTCCATCCGTCAGTGATTCCATGAAGTACGATCCTGCCCATGGATCACATACGTCAGTCACTTTTGCTTCAAAAACCATGATCCTGGACGCATCCTGCTGCAGTTGTGTCGCCTCCTGGGAATGACCGAGGCCGAGCGGCTCGTCAAATGGAGGAAACGCACCGGGAATACCTCCGGACATTCCCGCAGCCATTCCACCGACAACGGCACGGGCAAGATTGTTGAGCGGCCTTTGTAAAGTAGTGCTGGAGCAACCGATGTGCGCCGTGATAGGCTGACGGATTTGCATACTCTTGGGATCCTTGGCGTTGAAGCGTTCTTTAAGGATATGAGCCCACATCCTGCGGGCAGCCCTTTGGAAAGCAATTTCATGATAGATTTCCATACTGCCGCCGAATGCATTGAAGGTGAACGCCGGGGCGAACTCATCTACCTCGAGTCCCCCTTCGATTCCGGCCTCAATATAAGCAATGCCATTGGCCATGGAAAATGCCAGATCCTGAACTCGGGTAGCACCGGCTTCCCTCATATGGTAACCGCCTATGGAATTGATATTGAACTCCGGCATATGTTTACAGCAGAATACACAAGTATCACGGAACAACCTCAATGATTGCGCCGGTGGATAAATATATGTTCCGCGTGCAATGAATTCTTTGAGAATATCGTTCTGCGGTGTGCCTGTTAATTTTTCCAGCGGAATACCACGTTTCTTGGCCAGACAGACATACATAGCAATCAGGACCGCGGCCGGCGCGTTAATCGTGAAATTAGACGGCACCTTGTCAATGTCGAGAGGACCGGTAAACGCCTCGTAAATGACCGCAAAATCCCGTAGAGAATCTACGGCGACTCCAACTCTGCCTACTTCTCCTTCAGCAAAGGAACTGTCCGAATCATAACCGCACTGCGTAACCAGGTCAAAGGCGATATTGGGACCGCCAATACGCCCCATGGACTGCATTCTTAACAGGTAATCACGATAATCGGCAGGGGTTCCAAATCCGCCATATTTTCCTGATCGCCCTGTACCGCCCCATTCCGACCGGTAACCGACTTTTGCCGCAAAATTTGCATACGCCCTCCAGAATTCGAAGGGATTATTTCCCGCGGTATAGGGAAACTGACCGGGGAATCCGACCTTTTCCATAAAATGAGAACTATCCGAAGAAAGAGGGGGGTAGAAAGTTGTAGGGCTCTTGTCCAAGTTAAACTTCTTCACACGCGGAGAGACAACTTCATCCTCCCATTTCGTCAAAGCCTCTTTAATTTCTTTTTTACTGTTTCTCAATATTCAGTCCTTAAGTAAGTAATTTATGAACTTTCTCCAAGCTTCGTGCGGATGAAAGCTGCAATATCTTTGATCTTAGTGCCTGAAGTGAAAACGCCACCAACACCCATCTTTTCAAGATTTTTTTTGTCTTCTTCCGGAATAATACCCCCAACAGTTACCAGGATATCGTTTGCGCCTTTGGCCTTTAGTCCATCCATGACTTTTTTTGTCAATGAAAGATGAGCCCCCGAAAGAATAGAAAGACCAACAACGTCGACATCTTCCTGTACTGCCGCCGAAACGATTTGCTCCGGACTCTGGCGCAAGCCTGTGTAGATGACTTCAAAACCTTCATCTCTCAGTCCATAGGCAACGACATGGGCACCTCGCTCGTGACCGTCCAACCCGGGTTTGGCAATGAGAACTCTAATCTTTGAATCACCGCCCATAATAACCTCTCTTTAATTCTTTCTCCAATTTATTCAACATCAATGTAATAAACTCACTGGATCCCAGTTTTTTTCTGAGCTTTAATTAATAAATTTTTTGCAAGATAAATGCCAAAAACTTAATGATTCCCAATAAGCCGATTTTCAATTATCTTTTATTATTCCCTATACTATCAGTCAGAAAATCAGTCCTTCTTATGGGACATATTTGACTCATTAGTGCCCATTATAAAGAAGTTTTTTTACATGAATAATGAACCCTAAAATGCAATAATGGACTGCTTTTTTTACTTCTTTGTTTCATTTAAATATGGTTGTATGAAAGACTGATCGTAAAAACATATGCCGGTATCAGCCCGCAAAACTTGGGAATATGGCATCCAAGTTGCTTATTATTAACATTATGTCATGATCTGTTCCATCAAACAGGTCACTGTTTTGTACTGCATTATTTAATAAAAGGAGGGGCACAAGACATGGTTTCGGCAGAATTGAAATCAAAAGCGGATATGCTGCTCGATACAGGCAAAAAGAAATATGGAGAAGGAAAAAACGGGGAAGCTCTGGAGTTATTTAATCAGGCTCTTGATATTTTTAGACAAAATGCTGACATGGACGGCGAAATAGCCGCTTTGGGTTATATTGCGGTGATCTACCATTCAATGAATAAATTGGAAAAATCTGTAGAGACTTATATGTCACTACTTAAAGTTTTTGAGAATTTACATGATGTCACCGCTCAGGGAAAAGTTCTTAACAACATTGGATTGATTAATGCGCGGGCGGGAAAATATGAAGATGCTTTGAGAAATTTTAACAGAGCGCTGGACATATTCAAGTCTCTTAATAACAAAAATGCCATTGGAGACCAGCTCGGAAATATCGGATCTGTTTATCGTGACATGAAAAACTACGATAAAGCGTTAACTGCCTGTCATGACGCCATGCTGGTTTTTAAAGAAATTCGTAATTTTGCAGGCATCGGAGATCAATACAGTAATATAGCGTACTTATATGTCATGAAAGGCGATTTGTCCAATGCCCTTGACTGGTACAAAAGTGCCGTTCCTTTTTATACCGAAACCGGTGACACAGATAAAATCAATATGACACAGCAAAATATAGAAAGCCTTGAGAAACAAGGCGTCGTGTAGATGATCAGACAGGGGGAATCCCCCCTGTCCATATTTTTTCTTATTAAACCCAAAACGAACCGTACATTGGTCACGCATCCGGTATTTCTACAGAACAAACAACAGGATCAGTATTATTGTTCGGCGTGTTCACTTTATTATCTTGTCAGGAGTTGTGCCTGTTCAGCCTCATCCAATGAATCATACCCCTTTTCTTTTACCAGATATAAATAAAGCTCTTCCGCCATATTAATCCCTTTCATGTTTTTATCCAAAATGTCAAAGTGTAATAATTCCAGTGTAGCAATGGAATAGGTTTCCAGCTCACCCCTGAGATATGTCTCGAACGAGGTCATGAAGGCCGAATCTTCAACACTGGTCAAAGGGCGTCCTGCGCTCATGATTCCAGGATACTTTTTTATCATCGCACGCTGCCATGTACATTGAACGTCGACAATCTTATCAATCAGGGAATTGGTGCTCAGCTTTTTGATAAGGTTATCCATACGCGCATATTTTTGCGTCATGAGATTTGTGCCTTTCTCTTCCGCTTTTTCAAGGTCATTCAGATAACTTTGCAACGTTTCCCTCGACCAGCATGAAAACTGCGCTCTCCGATGAAGTTTGAAACTCTCCGGATAATCCTGACACGAACTTTTTCCGGCTGAAGGTACGCTCAAGAACATTTTTAGTTCTTTGGCAAGAATTTTTTCAATAATATCTTCATTGACCAGACTCATTTTTTCAACTCCTTTTTTGTTTGTACCACGCATACGTTGCCTTCATTCCATCAAGAAAGGGCGTGTACGAAAACCCTATCTCTTTTTCTATCAGCGTCCCGGCATAGACAAGATGTTCATCAAGTGGAAACGGCAAAGGAATACCTTGAACATCAATTTGCTTAACGCTCATATATTCCACGCATATATTTTCACCTGTGATTATTCTGAGGACATCGATGAACCTCGGATAAGAAATCAATTCTTCCCCTGATAGATTAAATGCCTTGGTATAAGCATTCTTGTTTCCCATGCATTCGATGATCGCGCGAGCCACATCCCAAACGGAAACAAACGTGAAAAGCGCGAGTTCATTGTCCGGAATGATGATGGTTTCCTGCTCCCGAATCAGGTCGAAAAAGTATTTCTCACGTGGCGCATAGTTGTATTTCCCATAGATGAACGTGGGCCGCAAGACTGTCCAAGGGATATTATTTTCTGCGCATTGATTTTTTAGTTCTTCTTCAGCAAGATGCTTATTATAAGCATAATCACCGTGAGGCCCCTGTTGCGGACCGGCCAATGGAGCCGCTCCTTCACTAATCGGCAGATCATTGGTTTTTTCGTAAATAGACGCCGTACTGATAAAGATATACTGGCTGATCGCATGAGACGGGAGCGCAGAAATCATCGTGGCAATATCTTCGGGTGTATAGGCACAGAAATCAACCACGGCATCCCACGTTAAAGGGGGAATCGCATCCTCTAAGGCTTCCGTATCATGCCGGTCACATTTGATTTCGGTTATACCTTTCATGTTCATCGGCACTCTCCCCCTGTTCATGACGTAAATCGCATAATCAGGAAGTTGGGAGAGTTCCTCCACAAAAACTTTTCCAACAAAATAACTTCCACCGATGACCAGCACATTTTTCATAGGCTATTTGTTTCCTTACCCTATCCAGACATTCCGCTCACGAAGTTCGTTGTCTTTTATTTTATTCTGAATGATCGGACCGTGATCCAGCAAAAACGTGCTTGAAGAATCCGTAAGACCTTCTGCCTTGAGTTCAGCAATGATCATTGAGCAGATTTCTTCTGCCAGTTCCGTCTTCATCTGAACATCCGAAGATTGTATGAACAAGCCTATCTTTTCAGAAATTTCTTTTCCGAGCCGTGGCAATGTTAAAAGAGCCCTGCTCATCCACTTGTAAAAAGGTGTGTATCGTCTGTTGAGAAGAAAAATAAGCGAAATGACATCGACACAAAACTTGGTTTCGGTATACCGGATGGCAAATGAATCGCCCCTCTTGAGGCATCGTTCAAGATTATACTGACCGGATTGAGCGATGGTCATGCATCTTGCCGCTATTTTTTTGAGACGGACATCGTCCGGATAAAATTGAAGAAGCTGGTTACGAATCGAGCTAAACTCTCCCAGCAGATCGTAAAAAACCTTACCGTTGGTTGCCGCAGCCAATGCCGATTCGGGAAGGATCATCCAGTCTTCATTCTTTTGAGGAACACTCCTGTATCCTATAAACCGGGAGTAAAAATTACCAATCTCGAATACACCAACTCTTTCGTCGCCCCAATCGCTCTGTCCCCTGGGACCGTAACCTAAAAATATACGGGGAAGCTGTTGGTACTTCAGTCTCAGTTCTTCGGCAATGTCATCATAATCCCCGCAGGTCAACCAGATACAAAATCCGGGGCCCCAGTCATGGTCACGGGAAATTTCATCGTCAAAACCAAAACACTCGGAACCGTCCCCCACGAGCCCGCAGGCCATTCTTTCGACATGAAGGGGGAAACATTCCCGGATCATGGGAAGACCATGTTCATGAAAATATTGCTCGGCAAGCGTCAGGCCATTCATTTTTTAACGTTGAATCGTTGTGAAAATAATTCCTCAAGCCTTTTTGATGAATCGTTCAAAATATGATCGTGCAGTGAATTACCGTGAGCGTCCATCGTCACCAGCGCCGGCAGATCTTTAACCGTTAACACCCACATCGATTCAGGTTGTCCGAATTCCTCAAGATAAACGCCTTCGACTTTAACGATACATTCTGCGAGATATTGTGCGGCGCCACCGACGGCATGAAAATACACCCCTCCGCATTCGGACAAGGCTTTTCGGGTTTTATCTCCCATACCGCCCTTGCCCATGATGGCGCCGGGACGAAGTTTGGATATGATTTCCGCCTGATACGGTTCCTCCCGCATGGATGTCGTGGGACCGGCTGCGGTAATTTTCCATCGGCCCTTTTCCTTAATCACTACCGGACCGCAGTGATAAATCACAAGACCTGAAAGGTCTATGGGAGATTTGTTTCCTGAAGCAAGGTACTTGTGAATCTGGTCACGTCCGGTCACGATCCGACCGGAAATGCTTACCATGTCGCCAACGGCAAGTCCCTTTATTACATTGTGTTGAAGTGGTGATGTAATGTGTTTTATATCCATTTTTTAATGTCTCCCTTTTCCGTGAGTTCCACAACATAGCGTCGGGTAGCCCAGCAGGAGTAGCTAACCGTCACAAAGTAACATGCCGGATGCCTGCCGGCATAACCAATCTTAACTCCCAGCAGGGTTGTCTTTCCTCCGAGACCCATGGGACCGATGCCCATTTCATTTGCCTCTTTTAGAATCGTCCGCTCCAGGGATGCCAGTAATGGCGACGGATTTTTATCGTTCAGTTTCCGAAAGAGTTGTTTTTTCGCAATGAAGTAACCGGATGCCCTATCTCCGCCAATGCACACCCCCAGGATTCCCGGGGCGCAACCCTTTCCCTGCGCCTGAAATACAGCATCCAAAACACAGCGTCGTACGCCTTCCATATCCCTGCCTGCTTGAAGTTTCGAATGAGGCAAACTGTACTGAGTACTCATGTTTTCCGATCCACCTCCCTTGAGCATAATGCTTATTCTGGTCGGCCCATTAACCGGTTCAAAATGAATCTGCGGCACATGCATCCCCGTGTTATTGAGTGTGTTTTTCTCAGTAAGCGGGCAAACACAGTTTTGTCTGAGAATGCCTTCATTCGTAAGTTTTTTTATTCCATTTATTATTTGTTTCTCCAGATGAAACACTAATTTGCCCGGTCTTCCTTCAATGATAGCCAGAACCGTACCGGTGTCCTGGCAAATGGGAAGGCTTTTCTGAGATGAAAGAGCTATACTTTTTAAAATGATATCCAGTGTTGTTTTCGCGATGGAACCGCTTCCTTCTCGTGCGAGTGCCTTTTTAACGGCAAGCACAACATCTTCCGGTAATACCGTACTCGTCTTACGAATGAGATCATACATATGAAAGCTCCCCAATTTATATAGTGTTTAATCAACGGCAATAGAAAAGCAAGTATAATGCCAATAGCTTCATGTTTTATTAACATACTAATATCATGTGTTCTCTAAATAATACATCAGGTGTTCAGTTGAAAATACATAAAGAGATAGTGACCAGAAATGTCCCTTAAATGACCTATGCATATTTTTAAAATACCCCCCTCATTTTATAAAAATATTCAGCATACTCCGCACTTGTCTACGGAAAACGGAAAAAAATGGTGCATACCTTTCCAAGCATACAGCCTTAGATACGCGTTGACTAATTAATATGAATGGGTTATGACTGTCAAACAAATTTCCAGGAGGAGGTATGTCATGAACTCTTGTCGTATTACTCGTGTATTCCTGATTTTCTTTGTCTGCCTTAGTGCATTTTTCCTTACTAATCTTTATGCATCAGCGCAAGGATTTGAACTAAAAAGTTCGGCCTTTGTTTCCGGTTCAATGATTCCTTCTCTTTATACCTGCGAGGGGAAAGATATTTCTCCTCCGCTCACTTGGTCCGGAACACCAGCCGGCACCAAAAGTTTTGTCCTGATCTGTGATGATCCGGACGCACCTGTCGTCACCTGGGTTCACTGGGTGTACTTTAATATTCCAGCTTCCGTTACTTCTCTTCCCGAAAATTTATCAAAAACCGAAAAACCGGCTCAGGGAGGTATTCACGGTAAGAGCAGCTTCGGTGATTTCGGTTACGGCGGCCCCTGTCCGCCATGGGGCACGCATCGCTACTTTTTCAAACTGTATGCATTGGACACTGTGCTGACGCTTCCTTCAGGGGCGAAAAAGAAAGATCTGTTCAAGGCCATGGATAAACATGTCCTGGGCAAAGCCGAACTTATGGGAACTTATAAAAAGAAATAACTCATATATGCTGTTTGCAGCATATATGAGTTATTCGTTGAGTTATTTTCCGTATAAACTTAGTCTACCTTGTCCAGACGGACGCCATGTTTCTCTTTTAGAGCGACTTTCATGATTTTACCGGTCGCTGTCATGGGCATTTCTTCAATCATCTCCACATGGGAAGGATATTTGTATTTGCTGACTTTACCCGTGAGAAACTCGATGACTTCCTCTTTCGTGATAGGTTTTCCATCTTCACTCTCGATAAAGGCTTTGCCGGTTTCTCCCCATTTGTCATCCGCGACGCCGATAATCGCCACATGCTTGACTCTAGGATGGTCATAGAGAATTTTTTCAATTTCTGCCGGATAAACGTTTTCACCGCCACTTCGATACATGTCTTTGGCTCTATCGGCAATGTAGAAATAACCATCCTCATCCATGTAGCCAAGATCTCCTGTATGGAGCACGCCGTTGACGATGGCGTTTGCCGTTGCTTCAGGCATATTCCAATAGCCGCTCATGACCTTGGGACCGACAGCCACGATTTCGCCGATTTCACCCGGGGGCAACCTCTTACCACACGCATCTTCAATCCACATTTCAGTCCATTCTCTGGGTTTGCCGACAGAACCGGGTTTCAGCTGCAGCTCTTCATAGGAAAGAACCGTCATGGCCGAATTCTCGGTCTGACCGTAACCGACACCCACTTTAATTCCTTTTTCTTTTAATTTGTCCAGCAGGGCCTTGGGCGTTCTCTCACCGCCTCCGATTGACATGATGACACTGCTGCGATCGACCTTGTCCAATTGACCGGAATCCATAATAAGGCGCCACATCGTGGTCAGGGCAAAAACGACATTGGCTTTGTATTTTTCAATATCATTACAAAACTGCACCGGATCAAATTTTTCTCTCAAGATCATGGTCATGCCACGTCCGACGCATTGCAATAAACTGATAAAAAGACCGCCGGAATGAAATAGCGGCAGTTGCGAAAGAAATACAATGCCGTGAGCCGCCGTGCCGGTTAAGCTTATAACCTTAAAATAAGACTGACTATGATTGACAACCGCACCTTTGGGAGCTCCGGTAACGCCTGACGTATAGATAATGCCCAGCGGGTCTTCAAAAAATACCTGCTCCTTCAGAACCGGTTCAGTGAACGGAAACTTGTCAATGTGATCGTGGAAACGAACAGCCCATTCAGGACACGGAGGGGCATCCGTGTCGCTGCCGGGAAGCCAAATATATTTGTCCTTGTCCACCTTTATGTTGCTTCTAATTTTGTTAACGTTGTCGAAAAATTTAGCATGGAAAAAAAGCATGCTGGACCCGCTGTTATTGAGCTGGTATTCAAGCTCACGGCCTACCAATCGCAGGTTCAGAGGCACAAGAATAAGACCAATTTTTGCTGCCGCAAAGAATAAGTAAATAAACTCGGGACAGTTTTGAAGGTAAATAGCCAACCTGTCTCCTTTCTTGATTCCCGTGCTCAGTAAATAATTGGCCATTTGATTGGAACGTTCATTCAATTCTTTAAATGTGATCGGCACATCCTCAAAAATGAATGCTCTGCTGTTTGGTATTAAATTGGCCTGAAATTTCGTTATTTGTCCAACATTCCATACCCCACTCATACTAATTCTCCTTTCTTGAGTTTCATCAAAATAATATCTATTCGCTTGCGAAAGATTCCAACGGAATATTCATCGCACTTTGTTCATCTTTCTTCAGGTTGTCCGTCTTGGCCGGTACAAGTCCTGTAATGCGATTAATGAAGAACTTTGCTCCTTCAATCTTGCCACGGTAGAAGGCTTTCTCCTGTTCACCCGTTGAAGGATCGACGAACTTCTTGGTGGCTTCAATGGCTATTCTGAGATGCAGCCAGCCTACAATAGCGTCTCCAAGGCAGTTAAGGTAATCGCATGCGCCGATCAGTGGTACGTAAGGTGTTGTACCGATCATCTTGGAGAAATCTTTTGCTGTCAATCCACAGGCCGTTAAAGCCGCTTTGACGATGGCCGCTTCTCCCTTGAGAGAGTCTATGGTATCGGCTTCGTTAATAGCTTCTGCGGTATAATTGAGCAGGTTAATAAAATAAGCTCCTTTTTTCAATCCGAGCTTGCGTCCCAGAAGGTCAAGAGCCTGAATGCCATTCGTGCCTTCATAGATTGCATTGATCTTCTGATCTCTCATCATCTGTTCAACCGGATATTCGCGACAGTAGCCGTAACCGCCATAACTCTGCACGGCCAGATCGCACGCCATCATGCCCATATCCGTAGCGTAGGATTTGACTATCGGAGTGAGAATTTCAATCATACCCTCCCAGTACTCTTTCTGTTTTTCCAATTCCTCTTTATTGGCGTTAGGATCCATAGCAATCGAATACATCGCGCTGAACACATTATCCATGCAGAAATAGCACAACATACACAAAGCACGGATGCCTTCTGAAATGGATTTCATCTTGAGAAGCATTCGGCGAATATCCGGATGATTAATGATCGCTATGGCAGGAGCATCTTCAATTTTCATCGCCATGGCGATAACGTCACATCCCTGGATTCTCTGTTTGCAATAATCAAGAGCATGTAGATAAGACGAGGTGGCAAGTGCCGCGCCGATCATGCCGACGGCCTGGCGTTCTTCATTCATCATGTTAAACATAATCGGCATTCCCTGGCCTTGTTCACCCATTAACCAGCCGATGCATTTGCCGTTGTCGCCAAAATTAAGAGTACACGTGGCGCTGCCATGAATGCCCATCTTGCTTTCGATGCCGCTGCAAAATACATCGTTAGATTCTCCGAGTTCGCCTTTTTCATTGAATCTGATTTTGGGAACCATGAAAATGGAAATACCGCGCGTTCCTTTCGGATCGCCTTCAATTCGGGCCAGAACCGGATGGATAATATTCGGAGACAGATCCTGATCGCCGCCTGAAATAAAGCTTTTGGTGCCGACAATGGAGTAGGAACCGTCAGGATTTTTTTTGGCGGTGGTTTTTAAAGCTCCGACGTCGGTACCGGCACCCGGTTCCGTCAGACACATGGTTCCCGCCCATTCGCCGGAATACATTTTTTGCAGAACGATGTCACGCAGAGGATGCTGAAAGTAATTCTCCATGAGTCTCGCCGCACCGTGTGTGACACCGGGATACATCATAAATGCCGGATTACAGGACAGCATCATACAACCACAGGACGCTGCTACCATCGCCGGGAATCCCTGACCGCCCACTTCAGGCTGATCGGCCATGGCCACGTAACCGGCTTCGCAATAAAGTTTCCATAGTCTCTTGTAAGCTTCCGGTGTTGTTACATTACCGTCTTTATAGGTTGCCTCGACCGGTTTACGGTGAACTTCGTCAGGATAGGTAGGTGCAATTTCCTGCTCGGCAAATTTTGCTGCCTGGTCCAGAGCCATGTTACATGTATCAACATCAAAATCTACATAACGACCCTTGCCCAGTATCGTATCTTTTATCTTAAATACTTCAAACAACTGGAATTTCATATCTCTCAAATCAAACCAAAGACTAGCCATAAATTTCTCCTTACCTTTTTTATTTTTACGTCAAAAACAAGTCCTGTTCAAAACGACAAATTTTTGCAAGAAAAATGCCAAAGGCATCATCCCTTCCAACAAGCCGATTATTAACCATCTTTGAAAAGTATTACAAAATATTCAAACATAAAGTCCCCTTAATGGGACATATTTGACTAATTAGTGTTCATTACATCAAATTATTTTAAAAAATAAAGCGCACAATACAATGCTTGAGACTATGACCCTAAATGAAACAGATTGTTTCTTCAAATCTCTATGAAACCTCTGGCTTTTAAAACATCCTTTTAAAAATAATATCCTTTTTCAATTATCAGGTACAAATTTTGCTCATAGTTCCGTTTCGGCTTTATGTATTTCGTCCGGCTGATGAATGAAAATGGATGTTGCTAAAATTATGAAATGTGTCTCGCACTTCAGCTTTTATTAAATGGCGCGCAGGAGTTTATTAATGAAGAAGAAAATTCAGGATCAAGTTTCGTCATCCGTGAATGAAACCATTCTCGAAATTACTTTGACCGGTGAAATGTCAAAAGATACTATCCCCCAGATGGAACTTGAAGTAACCAGTATCATCAAAACAAATAATTTAAAAAATCTTTTAGTGGATTTCCGTTCCATTAAGGGACGTTTCGGATATATCGAAGCCTACGAGCGTGTCAGAAATTATCCTCCGGATAGATATAAAATGAAGAATGCTATTGTCGATATTCCGGAACATTCAGACTATGCGTCATTCCAGGAGACCACTGCAAGGAATGCCGGACTATCCTGGAAATCTTTTACCGATATAGATGCAGCAAGAGCCTGGCTCAAGAACGATCAGTAAGAGACGAAGAGCCTGTTTGTAATCTTTTTCATTCGTAAAATTACATTGTTGTCAATGTCAACGTTCATTTCTTAATTTTCAATCCTAAATTTTTCGATACTGTTGGTAAAAAAATGAACATCGTTAAATATTCTTAAATGTGGTTCACAAATAAAAAAGGACTGACTATTAAAAGATCAGCCCCTTGATTTTTCTGGCGCGCCCAGGAGGATTCGAACCTCCGACATCCAGATTCGTAGTCTGGCGCTCTATCCAGCTGAGCCATGGGCGCTTTTTTTATAATTGCAATTCTGACGATGAAATTAAAATCCACCAAAAGAATTTTTTGCAATAAACTGGCGGAGAGAGCGGGATTTGAACCCGCGGTACACCTTTAAAGGGCGTACAATCGCTTAGCAGGCGATCGCTTTCGACCACTCAGCCATCTCTCCGCTTTATATCATGGTCTATCTTCGAACACGGCGGTAACATTGACCGCTTGTTTTAGTTTTCTGGCGGAGGGAGCAGGATTCGAACCCGCGAGGCTTTCACCCAACGGTTTTCAAGACCGCCGCCATCGACCACTCGGCCATCCCTCCATTTATAATTGTCTTGACAGTCCTTACGGATTGATTCTTTCCAATCCTCTCATATACGGACGCAACGCATCGGGAATGATAACACTTCCATCCGCCTGCTGATAATTTTCCAATACTGCCACCAGTGTCCGTCCGACTGCCAGGCCGGAACCGTTTAATGTGTGAACAAATTCCACCTTACCGCTTTCTTTTCTACGAAACCTTATGGATGCGCGGCGCGCCTGAAAATCTTCAAAGTTACTACACGACGATATTTCCCGGTATGTGTTTTGTCCGGGCAGCCAGGCTTCCACGTCATACGTTTTGGCTGAAGAAAAGCCCAGATCCGCTGTGCACAGACAAACGGTACGAAAGTGAATTCCAAGTTTTTTAAGAACTTCTTCCGCATTGGTCGTCAATTTTTCCAGTTCATCGTACGACGTTTCCGGTTTGGAAAACTTAACCATTTCCACTTTATTGAACTGGTGTTGACGAATCAAACCTCTCGTATCCTTGCCGTAAGAACCGGCTTCCGCCCGAAAACAGGGGGAATAAGCAACAAAATAAACCGGCAGCTTTTCTTCTTCCAGAATTTCGTCCCTGTAAATATTGGTTACCGGAACTTCCGCTGTTGGAATCAAATAATATTCCATGCCTTCAATTTTAAAAAGATCTTCCTTAAATTTCGGCAGCTGGCCGGTACCCGTCATGCTTTCCGCATTAACCATAAAAGGCGTCAACACTTCCGTGTAGCCATGCTTCTCCGTATGCAGATCCAGCATGAAATTAAAAATCGCCCTTTCCAGTTGAGCGCCCGCTCCCCGATAAACCGTAAAACGTGCTCCTGCGATTTTTGCACCGCGCGCGAAATCGAGAATATTCAAACTTTCGCCCAGATCAAAATGCTGTTTGGGCTCAAAGCTGAAATCCGGCTTTTTACCCCAGGTGCGCACAACCGGATTGTCTTCGGAACCGCTGCCCTGCGGCACGGATTCATGCTGCACATTCGGCACAATCATGACAAAGGCATTAAGATCTTCTTCCGTAATTCGGAGTCTCTCGTCATATTCTTTTATTTTTGCTGACACTTCGCTCATTTTTTCAATTAAGGCGGATGCGTCTTCTTTCTTTTTTTTCAGTTCACCAACTTGTTTGGAAACACTGTTGCGCTCATTGCGCAGCGTCTCCACTGCCTGTAAAATATCGCGCCTTTCGGCATCCAGGCCCAAAAAACGGTCAAAATTTATGTTTTGTCCGCGCTCATTCATTTTCTGTCGAACAACATCGATGTTTTGTCTTAAATATTTAATATCTAACATAAAATAACCTTTAAACCAGCAACCGGTCCTGTCGGGCAGAACGAAAGTTCCTATCATTTTGAAATGTCGAAGTCAATGATTTTGTCGGATAAACTGCTATGGTGAGCGGGTTAATCTCTTTTTCAAAATATTGATGATGGCCTGCATTTCCGGACTTTTCATGAGATAGGCGCAAACGAAAAAGACAACGGCGCCACTTACAACTGTAACAGCAAGATAAATCAATCGGATTTTAAGATGGGCGTTAGTATTCCACGGCATAAAATATTCAATCAATTCAATTGCGCCAAGCATCAGTAGCGCGGATAACACTATTTTGGAAACTGACGAATAAAATGCCCCATCAAGATATGTTCCGATTTTTGTTTTTAAGACGCGGGCAAGAACCAGAACATTAACGATGGCGGAAATCGAACTGGCCAGCGCAATGCCATTATGTTTCAGAGGATACATTAAGATCAGACTTGCCACAACATTGATAATCAGCGCGATGAATGCGGCTTTGAGTGGCCATTTAGAATCCTGCAAAGAATAAAAAGAAGAAATAAAAACACGCAAAAGCGAAAATGCGCATAATCCCAGAGAGTAACAAAACAAAGCCTGTCCGGTGTAAACTGCGGACTGAACATCAAAAGCGCCCCGTTGAAATAAAACGGAAATAATCGGCAGATTCAGCGCCATGAGAGCGACCGTCGCCGGAATCGTCAAAAAAAGCATCAGCCGTAAGGAAAAAGCAATGCCTGATTTCAATTCATCCATCTGACCGGTGGCAACATGCCTGGAGAAACTTGGCAGCGCCGCTGTTCCGATGGCAATAGCAAAGACACCCAGCGGCAGTTCCATAATCCGGTCGGCATAAAAAAGATAAGTCACAGAACCACCCGGCAATAAGGAGGCAAGAATGGTTCCCACAAAAACATTAATGGTGCTGACACCGGCGCCAAGAACAGCGGGCAGCATCAGCAGTCCTATTTGTTTTATGCCGGGATGTTGCAGATTAAATTTTAATTTTGGCATAAAGCCGAATTTCAGCAAAAACGGCCATTGCATCGCCAATTGTAAGACGCCACCGATCAAAACGCCAACGGCCAGAGAGGTAATCGGTTCGGCAAAGAAAGGTCGTAACAGAAATGCCGCGGCAATCATGGCAATGTTGAGCATCACCGGCGAGAGGGCCGGAGCGGTAAAATGCCGGAAGGAATTCAGGATGCCCATACACAAAGCAACCAAGGCAATAAAGAAAATATAAGGAAACATCAAGCGATTGAGAAAGACGGTCAGTCCGAATTTCTGCGGATCGGAAATGAATCCCGGCGCGATGAGCCCGACGATAACGGGTGACATTAAAATGCCGGCAACCGAGACCAGAGCAAGAATTGCGGCAAGGATGGTAAAAGCATTTTGCGCCAGTTCAATGGCTTCCTTTTTTGATTTTTTTTCCATATACTCGGTAAAAACCGGTACAAAAGATATGGTCAGAGATCCCTCGCCCAAAAGCCTGCGGAGCATGTTAGGAATCCGGAAAGCGACCCAGAAAGCATCCGTCATCCAGCTGGCGCCGAAAAAGGCGGCAATCACCATATCTCGCACCAGTCCAAATACGCGGCTGACCATGGTCGCCGCGCTGACAATCCCGGCAGCTTTGACGACTTTTGAATTTTCCAAGCTTTTTGTTTTTGTCATAAAGATTGGTCTGCTATTTTATATCTTCATATATTTTGCAGAAAACTTTTTTGCTCGAAGATTTTATTGGTTTTTAGAAAAAAATCGATCTTCGATGTTAATTCCGTTTTGTCTATATTGTGAATCATAACCGTTTTTCGTCTCGATTTCGCACCAGAGGATATTTCCATTTGACTTTTTTTCAGTCCCAGTTCCCCGGCCAGCAATTTTATGCAGGCCTCGTTAGCCGCGCCTTCCACGGGGGGCGCAGTCACTTTGATTTTAAAAGCACCATCCTGAATACAAACGATTTCCGCGCGGGACGCGTGCGGAATAACCTGAATATCAAAGGTCAGACCTTTTTTTGATTCTTTTAAATTGATGGTATTACGCAAATGAGCTTTCCTTTTTTCACTGACATTAAATCATCAGTGAAACATGACGTATAATTTGTACCAAAAATAAACGTAAAAAAATAATGGCAAGAATAACGATGAAAGGTGAAAAATCGATTCCTACATTGCGCATGGGCAATATTCTGCGGATCGGCCCCAAAACCGGTTCGGTCAGGCGATATAAAATGATAACAATTTGATTATAGGGATCAGGATTAACCCAGGAAATTACCGCTCGAGCAATGATGACAATCATGTAAGTTAACAAAATGATATCTAATACTTCGGCAAAACCAATCATTAAATATTTTAATACAAACATAAAAACCTCCTGCCAATCAGCTTATGAGCTTATCCGGAAACAGCCGTAGAAACGGTTATAGCAAATTTTTCCAAAACGTTATTAAGTTCCACAGGCTTTTCTATCATGACCATATGGCCGGCACCTTCAATGATCTCTAATCTGGCTCTGCGGATACGAGCAGCAATTTGACGGGACAGATCCGGCGGCGTCATTTTATCTTCGGCTCCGCAGACAATCAAAGCGGGCACGCTTATTTTATCTGTGTCCCGGGTTAAATCCAATGCATTGCATGCTAATAGATCCCCATACATGATATCAACCTTCGAAAGCGCTATGCTTTTCCCCAGCACATCGGAAAACTTGGATCTATTTTCTTTTGCCAAAGAATACTTGCAAATGAGCGCTATAATCTCGGCCGGAATTTCCGCCGGATTTGTCTGCATAAAATCCAGAAAGAAAGAATTTACCGGCATCTTCATTCCCCCGCCAAGGCAAACAATTCCCGCTACTTTTTGAGAATGGATTATCGAAAATTGAAGTGTAACCGCCGCGCCTAGTGAATGACCTATCATAATGACGTTTGTTAAATCAAGAACATCCAACAACCTATTGATCCACCTGCAGTAATGCTTCACATCCTTTTCTCCGTTTCCCCCCGAGTGACCGTGACCGGGAAGATTGACGGCAACGATGTTAAAGTTTTTATGCAAACGGCCGTACTGATGCGACCAGATACTGTGATTGCCGCCGGAACCATGAATAAAAAGCAGGTTTTGCTTTTGCTTGTCGACATTGCTTTTGTTTACCCAGCAAGCGATGTCTGTTGAATCAATATTATAGTATTTCAACATATTTTTAAAATCCCGTAAACAGTGGAGCCCCCTCCGGCAGGAACCGGAGGCTCTCTCAATGAACGCGACCTACCGTGACCTACTACATTCCTCCCCCGGCGGAAGCCGGGGGATTTCATGTCGCAGGGATTAAGTATCACAAAAGCAAATTCTAATGCAATGAAGAATCGCGGGCATTCGTCTCTCCGCTTCGCGGTATAATTTCCGATGGTCTTTGGCTATCGGATAGTTCAGCTAAAAAACTTCAATATAAATTACTTGACCGAAAGAACGTTGATATATAAATGTAAAATATTACAATGCCCGGGAGAATAAAATATGCTCAAAAGAAAAAAGCTTGCCATTATCGGCGGCGGGAAAATGGGCAGCATCATCGCCCAAGGGTTAATCACGAATAAAATTGTTGCCGCCAAAAACATAATCATCACGGACATTGATGCCACGAGACTTAACTTCCTTCGCAAATCTCTCAAGACAAATGTTTCCCATGACAACCCAAAAGCCGTGAAAGAGGCTGAGATAATCATTCTTGCCGTCAAGCCGCAGAACATGGCCGCGACATTGAATGAAATCAGTGACGTGGTTGATAAATCAAAAACCGTAATTTCCATCGCCGCAGGTATTACGACAAAATTTATAGAAAAACATCTTGTGAAAGGTATCCGCGTGATCAGAGTGATGCCCAATACGCCGGCGCTCGTCGGAAAGGGAGCGGCAGCAGTAGCCGCGGGGAGCGGCGCCAAGGCAAATGACGTCAAACTCGCGCTCGCTGTTTTCAATGCCGCGGGCATCAGCGTTGAGGTCAAAGAAAAACTTATGGATGCGGTAACGGGATTAAGCGGCAGTGGACCCGCCTACTTTTTCCTGATTATCGAAGCGTTGATTGAGGCCGGATTAAAAACGGGATTGTCGCGTGATCTGGCAAAGAAACTGGCGACACAAACCATGCTGGGAGCCGCCTGCCTATGCATCGAAAGCGATAAAGAACCGGCAGAGCTCAGAGCAATGGTGACATCGCCCAACGGCACCACCTTTGCCGGTTTGCAAGTCATGGAAAAGAAGAAAATACGCGATATCATCATTGCCACCGTTGAGGCAGCAACAAATCGCTCCAAAGAACTGGCGAAAGGCAAATAACGTCAGCCGTCTTTTGAAGCGTCATCAGTCTCTTGTGCGGCAACTTTATTTTCCTGCTTTTCATTGTTTTCAGCAAAATGGTTTTCTTCTTGTTTTGCTTTTTCGGTAATACGCAGAAAAGATAAATCTTCTTTTGCAGAATCTTCCAAAACCACTGCCGGCAAAATGTTTTCCGCCACAGCAACTTCCGTTCCGGTATCCACGGTTTTCCTTCTCTTATGACGAGGTCTGCGCCGGCTTTTTTTCTTGGTATGTTTTTCTCCGTTTACCGGAACATGATCTTCACCATTGGAATGTGGAGTCTCCTGGGTGTTTGTTTCCGTAATTTCTTCATGATGACCCTGAGCGTCAACATGTTCTTTGGCCTTTTGCTGGATTTCCAGCTTGTCCCAGGGTATCTCGGCGCTTCCGGCAATATTTAAAGTGATTTCGAATTCCGTTTCCAGATCCAGCAGCTCGCTTCTTTTACGATTTAAAATATAATCAGCAATCTCATGAGGCAGAATGATTTTCAATTCGGAACAAATTCCTTTCACAACTTCCGATTCAATCTTGCGAAAAGCTCCCAGTGCGGCAGCTTCCAGAGACGGACGCAGGCCGCTGCCCTTGCAATAAGGACATTTCGTGTAACTGATTTCCTGAATGGTTGATTGCTTCTTCTGCCGTGATAATTCGAGAATACCGAACTTGGAAATTTTGGAGAGCTGAATTCTGGCCTTGTCGATACTCAGCGCTTTTTTGAAAGCTTTTTCCACCTCCGCGATATGTTTTTTATCCATCATATCGATAAAATCGATGGCAATCAAACCGCCCAGGTCGCGCAGACGCAATTGCCGGGCAATTTCTTCACAAGCTTCAATATTGGTTTTAAATGCCGTTTCTTCGATATTCTTCTTATGGGAGCCCCGACCGGAATTGACGTCAATCGTAATCATCGCTTCCGTTGGATTGATGACAATGTGACCGCCGGATTTCAGGTCCACGCGCTCCTGATAGATGACACGTATTTGTTCCTCCAGATTATAGTTGTCAAAAAGAGGTGTCTTTTCCTTGTAATGTTTGAGCATTCTTATATAGCGTGGAGAAATGGCTTTGAGGTAGGCGCGCATCTTACGGAACGTTTCCAGATCATCGATGAGAATTTCTTCAATTTCGGAGGTCAGGTAATCGCGGATACTGCGTACGCCGAAGTCTGTTTCCTGGTAAATCATGGAAGGATGGTCAATGCTTTGTACTTTTTTGTTGATTTCTTTCCAGAGACGCACCAGATGCTGGTAGTCGCGGGATATTTCCTGTTTGGTCCGGTTGTATCCGGCCGTCCGCACGATAAATCCCATATCTTCCGGGATTTTAATCTGCTTCATGACGTTTTTTATTTTCTGTCGGTCTTCCTCATCTTCCACTTTCCGGGAAATTCCGCTGCCGGGTTTGTTGGGAAGCAAAACCAGATATCTGCCGGGAATGGAAACATAAGTGGTCAGCAGCGCTCCCTTGTTGCCGACGGCTTCTCTCACGGCCTGAACGATTATTTCCTGGCCGGCCTTTAAGACAGGCTTACCGCTGGATTGGCCGTTTTCCGGTTCAGAAAAATACTCCGGGCTGACATCTTTCAGGGGGAGGAACCCATCTTTGCTGCCGCCGTAATCAACGAAGGCGGCCTGCAGGCCACGTTCAACTTTAAGAACTTTACCCTTAAAAATATTTCCGGTGATGGGTTCTCTTGTCGGCATTTCAATGTTGAAATCAACCAAAATGCCTTTTTCGTTAACCGTAGCCATCCGCATCTGTTCCTTGTGAACAGCGTTAACGAGCATAATATGTTTCATAAATGTCCTTTTTGGCGGTCTGATATTCTTTACGCATAAATGCATACCGATAGACTTTTTGTGTGTCTATCCGTAAAATACCACTCTGCCTGTTGTATTTATAGAAAGGCGCTTACATCGCCTTTTCCTATTCTAATAATTTCCACATTGTCATCCACCAAACTGATGACACTCGATGGTTGCGGCATAATCATACCACCATCTATAATTAAGTCAACGGTCTTGCCGAAATATTCTTTGATGACCGAAGGATCACCGAGGGTTTCGCCCTGCTCCGTTTTGACACTGGTACTGATAATCGGCTGACCGAGCTCCCTGACCAGTGAAAAGCAAATCTGATTATCCGGCACCCGGATACCTGTCGTTGTTTTCTTTGGCAATATAATTTTGGGCACCAGGCGCGACGCCTCCAGAATAAAAGTATAAGCTCCCGGCAAAAGCCTCTTCATGGTTTTATAGGCGTAATCGGTAACCTTGGCGTACTCGCTGATATGTTTTAAATCGGCACACACAAAACTTAAAGGATGTTTTCTGTTTCTTCTCTTCAGTTCGTAGATTTTTTCAATGCCTCTCTTATTGGACAAATCACAACCCAGACCATAAACCGTGTCGGTTGGATAAATGATTATCCCGCCGTCACGCAATATATCCGCGGCTTTTTTGATGAGCCGCATCTGCGGATTCTGGCTGTTGATGGAAAGCAGCATTCTTTAACTTCCTGTAGTTTCTTAAACTTTCGCGAAAGTCATATACCAAAAACGCATCTTTCGCAACAAGGCTTCACAGGAAGAGCTGAAAGTTTATTCCATCATCTTATATTCAAATTTTCCTCCTTACTCAACTTATATTGAATACTGTCCACCAGCGCCTGCCAGCTCGCCTCGATAATATTTTCGGAAACGCCGATGGTGCTCCAGACTTCTTCGCCGTCTGACGAATCCACGAGCACCCGGACACCAGCGCCGGTTCCCTCCGAGCCTTCCAGCGTGCGCACCTTGAAATCCACCAGATGCATATCTTTTATTTGCGGGTAAAATTTCGTCAGTGCCTTGCGCAGGGCGAAGTCCAGGGCATTAACCGGACCGTTTCCTTCGGCGGCAGTCAGTTCCTCTTCACCGGCAACCGATATCTTGATGGTCGCCTGCGACAGACAGGGATTATTCTCCGTGCGTGATGTAATCACACTAAAGGTTTCCAGATTAAAAGGCGCGACAAATTCACCGATGGCTTTCTTGATGAGCAAAGAAAGTGATCCGTCGGCCGCGTCAAACTGAAACCCGCGATCCTCCATGAGTTTAACTTCATGCACAATCTTTTTACTGACCGCGTCATTCTTTGTCAGATCGATACCAAGCTCTTTGGCTTTGTATTCCACGTTGCTTTTTCCGGACAGATCGGAAACCAGCACGCGCCGGTGATTACCGACCATTTCCGGCTCAATATGCTCATAGGCCACCGAGTTTTTGACGATGCCGCTCACATGCACACCGCCTTTGTGGGCGAAGGCGCTGCGTCCGACAAACGGCCTAGAATTCAGCGGCGGCACATTGGCCACATCACTGATATAATGAGAAAGATTGGTCAACTGTTTGATGGATTCCGGCGGCAGACATTTTTTCCCCATCTTTAATTGCAGATTGGCGACCACCGTGATCAAATCGGCATTGCCGCATCTTTCACCGTAACCGTTGACGGTTCCCTGAATCATCACAACACCTTTCTGTACGGCGGCGATGGAATTCGCCGCGGCCAGACCGCCGTCGTTGTGCGTGTGAATGGCGAGCTTTTCCACAGGAATATGAGCGGAAACTCTTTTCACCATGGCACAGATTTCATGAGGGAGACACCCGCCGTTGGTATCGCAAAGAACAATATAATCAGCCCCGGCAGTCAGCGCTGTTTTCACCACCTTGGTGGTATAACGGGAATTGTTCTTATAGCCGTCGAAAAAATGCTCCGCATCAAAGAGAACTTCCTTGCCCATGGATTTAAGATATTCGATGGAATCGGCAATCATCGCCAGATTTTCGTTCAAGTCCGTTTTTAAAACATCGGTCACATGCAAATCCCACGACTTCCCGACAATGGCGCAGGCGGGAGTTCCGGCTTTAATCAGAGCTTTCAAGTTCGGACAGGATTCGGTTTTGGTATGGGCGCGGCGCGTGCTGCCGAACGCTGTCAGACGGGAATTCTTAAACGTGATGCTTTTCGCCATTTCGAAAAAACGTGCATCTTTGGGGTTGGAACCGGGCCAGCCGCCCTCAATATAATGAAAATGAACATCATCGAGGCGCTGGGCGATGCGCAATTTTTCCTCCGCCGAGAAATTTGTCTGCTCACCCTGTGTGCCGTCCCGTAAGGTTGTGTCGTAAATCAGTACTTTATTTTTCATTTTCCCTTCTCCTTCAAAAAAAATCCGCTGACGGGTTCGCCCGGCAGCGGATTGAATTTTTACTTATTTAGAGTTGATGCTATTCCGCGACCCGGCCTCCTATGCAGAAGCTAATTATAATGTTGATAATTATTATGTTCTGAGTTTTGATCGCGTTCATAGTGCCCATATCCATGCTTTGGTTGGATACTAATTTTTATATCATTTTTTGTCAATAGAAAATTTTTTAAGCGTTTAAAATATTTGCACACAAAAATCCCTTTAAATTTTAAATAAAAAAGAGTAATGTTGCGCAAAGTTTCAAAATCCGGCTAACTACCTGTTAGTCTTTATATAATACCAAAAAAATGTAGAAGAGGAATGATGAAACTCACTGACCTCAAAATCTTGATACAGGAAGGCGAAGGCACAACACTCGAGTTCAAAGAGAATCTTTCATCATCGCTGGCGCGCGAGCTGGTTGGCATGGCCAATACGATTGGCGGGAAAATTCTTCTCGGTGTCCGCGATGACGGCGCTATTGCCGGTATTAAAGATACAAATGTTTTGCGCGCAAAAGTTCAGGATATTGCCCGCAACTGCGATCCACCTGTCAAGGTCATAATAGAAGCCATTGATCACGTGCTTGTTGTGCACGTACGCGAAAGCGCAACAAAGCCTGTACAGTGCAGCGAAGGTTTTTTCTGGCGACAAGGCGCAGTGACGCAGAAACTTTCGCGCGATGAAATTCGAGATTTTTTCCGGAGCGAAGGTTCAATAAGATTTGACTATTCTCCATCCGCACGTTTTCGCTATCCGCAGGACTTTGACCGCGATAAATTCAATGACTGGCTTAAACTCTCAGGCATCACGGGCAAGACACGGGCTGAAGATGTTTTGGTAAACATTGAAGCAGCCGGGCGTTCAGG
>ENA-ORXD01001045-ORXD01001045.1-sediment-metagenome-genome-assembly--contig:-NODE-1045-length-26599-cov-3.530955_pt1 | contig 26599 bp, 30 predicted proteins | sample MGYA00237862_ERZ511471 | MGnify/ENA metagenome assembly ERZ511471 | reverse complement strand
CTTCTTGACGATCCCGCCGCCGCCGCTTGTGCCCATCTCTTTGTTGAAGAGCTCGTCCGGCACGCTGAACTTGACCGTGATCTCCCACGGGCCGGTCTTCTCCATGCTCTCCACGTTGGCGAAGAAGTCGGCCCAGATCGAGCCGGTGTCCCAGTCCGCGCTGCGCTCGAGACTGTAGAGAACGTCGTCGGCCGTCACCTGACTGCCGTCCCAGAACTTGGCGTCCTGACGGATGGTGTAGACGAGCGTCAGGTCGTCGACCTGCTCCCACGACTCGGCGATGCCGGGACCGAGCTCCCAATCCGGTGTGTAGCGCACCAGCGTGTCGTGCAGCTGGGAGGCGACGAAGCAGGGGCCGTAGTCCCCCGCCTTGTGCGGATCGATCGTCGTCGGCTCGCCGAACCCGAGGTTCCAGGTGATCTCGTCGACAAGGCCGTCGGCCGGCGGCGTCGTGCTCTGGAGCTCGACGCCCGTGGCGTCCGTGCTCTCGTCGGCCTCGTCCTCGTCCTCGCCGCAGGCGGCGAGGAGGCCGCCGGCGAGAATGAGTGCGAGGCCTGCGACCACCGCGAGCAGCGTGAGCCACGGTCGACGGATGTGGCGACCCGCCCGTCCGGATGTCGTGCATGCGCTCATGTCCCCTCCCCCGGTGACAGCACGGATACGCGCTCTCGTTACCGTCCTGCTTCCCGTCTACCACGGACAGCGTGGATGCGCGCCTTCTTGCCGTTTGTCACGTCTACCACAGTGGGCGGGGGTGTCAACGACTAACAATGCCGGCCCGGCGACCGGCCGCGAGCCGCCCGGGCACGTCTGGCGACCGGCCGCGAGCCGCCCGGGAGACGCCGAGTGACCGCCCACCGCCGGGCGGTCGCATTCCCTTCGAGTGACGGCCGGTCCGCGGTCAGGCCGTCACACCGCCGTCCACCACCCAGGTGCGGCCGGTGACGAAGCCGGCGTCCTCGCTGGCGAGGAAGGCGACCACGGCGGCGAGCTCCTCCGGCCGCCCGATGCGGCCCAGCGGGTAGCCCTCGTCCTGCACGGCGGCGTAGGCCTCGGGGTCGGGGGCATCGGCGATCGCCCGGGCGAGCATCGGCGTGTCGAAGATCGCCGGCGAGACGCTGCAGACGCGGATACCGTCGGGGCCGTGGTCGATGGCCAAGGCCCGGGTCATCATGATGACCCCCGCCTTGGCCGCCGAGTACACCGCGGCCCCGGGCTCGCCGTGGATGCCGGAGTCGCTGGCGATGTTGACGATCACCCCGCGGCCTCGCGGCACCATGTGCGCCAGCGCGGCCTTGCACACGAAGTACGTGCCCTTGAGACAGGTGCCGATGCACCACTCCCAGTCCTCCTCGGTGGTCTCGAGGATGGACTTCTCGAGCCACACGCCGGCCGAGTTGACGACCACGTCCAGCCGGCCGAGCGCGGCGACGGCCTCGCCGACCAGGCGCTCGCAGTCGGCGACCACGCTCACGTCGCCCAGCAGGACGGGGAAGCGGCCCTCGTGCCCGCCGTCTCGACTGAGGGCCGCGGCGCGCTCGGCCACGGCGCGCGCCTTGGTCTCGTCGCGCCCCGCGACGGCGACGCTCACGCCCTCCTCGGCCAGCCGGAGGACCACCGCCTCGCCGAGTCCGGAGGACCCTCCGGTCACCAGGGCCGTCTTGCCCGCCAGGCCTCGCATCGTCACGCTCCTCCTCGTCGTCGTCGGCTGCTCGTCGCGGCGGTCAGGCGGCCGAGTAGCCGCCGTCCACCGGCAACAGCGCGCCGGTGATGAAGCTCGCGTCGTCGCTCGCCAGGAAGGCGACCGCGGCGGCCGCCTCCTGCGGCCGCCCGATGCGACCGATGGGGTGCTCCTTGTCGAGCACCGCGCGGAAGTCGTCGACGCCCATGCCGTACTGCGCCGCCTCGCGCTCGAACAGTGGCGTGTCGATCTCACCGCAGCAGATCGCGTTCACGCGGATGTTGCGCTTCGCGTAGTCGAGCGCCATCGCCCTGGTGAGCAGGGCGACGCCGCCCTTGCTGGCGCAGTAGGCCGCCGACCGGTAGTCGCCCACCAGGCCGGCGACGGAGGCGTTGTTCACGATCGCGCCGCCGCCCTGGGCCAGCATGTGCGGCACGACGTGATGCGAGACCAGGTAGACCGAGCGCAGGTTCACACCGAGCTGGCGGTCCCAAACGGCCTCGCTCACCTGGTGGATCTCGCCCGGCTCGAAGTAGCCCGCGTTGTTGAAGAGGATGTCGATGCGCTCGTGCCCCGCCACGACGTGCTCGACGAGACGGCGCACGTGGCCGTCGCGCGACACGTCGGCGGTGACGGCCTCGACCGGCCCGAGCCCGCGCTTGCCGAGATCGGCCACCGCTCGCTTGCCGGCCGTGCCGTCGACGTCGGCGATCACGACCGCGGCTCCCTCGGTGAGGAGCCGCTCGGCCGCCGCCAGACCGATGCCCGACGCGCCACCCGTGACGATAGCCACACGCCCCCGAAGCCTGCCGTCCACCAAGAGCCCCCCTCTCTGCGACACCAGTGACGCCATTCTGTCAGGAGCGCGCGGCGGAGGCCAAGGGTAAGGAGCGCGGCAGTCGGGAGGTGGGCAGCGGACGACACGGCGCGGGGTCGAGACGCGGGCGAAGGACGACGCGGCGGCGCGGTCGGGACGTCTCCCCGACCTTCCCGACCTTCCCGGCCTTCCCGACCTCCTCGGCCTCGCCGCTGCCTCCGCTGGCCCGACTACTCCTGCCCGCCCGCCGCCTACTCAGCCCCGAGCAGGTGCTCGTCGAAGAAGGCGGTGACGCGGCGCTCGTACTCCTCGGGTTGGGCGCCGAAGCCGCCGGTGTGGCCGGCCCCCGGCACCTCCCACATCTCCTTCGGGTCGCCCGCGGCGTCGTAGTACGGCGGGTTGACGGCCTTCTCGACCGCCTGGCCCTCTCCCCCGTAGATCAGGAACAGCGCCCGCGGGGAGACGCGCGCCGCGAGATCGCGCAGCGACGGTGGGGGCGCCGAGCCGCTGAGGACCGCGGTGGCCGCGGTGAGCACGACCTCGTGCGGGTACTGCAGAGCGAGCTCGACGGCGTTCGGGCCGCGGCGCACGAATGTCTCCCTGAAGGTACGCACGCTGGCGCCCTCGGAGACGATGGCGGCGAGTCGCGAGTCCTCGGCCGCGGCCTGGACCATCATCTCGCCGCCGACCGACAGGCCGAGGCCGCCGACGCGCCCCTCCTCGACGTCGGGGCGCGTCTCGAGGTAGCCGACGGCCGCGGCGATGTCCCTGGGCATCGCCCAGCCGAACATGTTGGGGTCGCCCTCGCTGTCGCCGTAGCCTCGTGGGTCGACGAGCAGCACGCCGTAGCCGTTGCCGGCCAGCATGCGCGCCTCGTCGACCGCCCCTTCGCGCGGGATCAGGACGACGGCCGCGCCGTTCTGCGAGGGCAGGTACCACGCCGCGAGGTCGAGACCGTCGGCCGTCCGCAGGGTCACGTCCTCGTGCGGACGGCCCAGGTCGGCCTCCTCCACAGGCGTGCGCGGCCGCTCGGTGGCGATCACGGCGAGGGTGATGGGCAGCACGACCCAGTAGACGGCGAGGAGCGCGACCACTGCGATGAGCACCCGGCGGAGCCAGCGGTGGCCGGTCGGCTTGCGCGAGCGCCACGCGACGACGCCGCCGAGACCCGCGAGGACGGCGCCGGCGGGGAGCAGCAGCACGCCGGTCCAGTCGTCACCGGAGGGACCCCCGGAGAGGGCGTCGCTGAGGAAGACGGCGCCGCCCGCCAGCGTGACGACGCCGAAGAGTACGGCGACCGACGCGCGCAGGCCGGCACGCGCCCGCGGGTACAGCCAGACGGCGGCAACGAGGATGGCGGAGAGCAGCAGCGCCCCCCCACGCGTGCACGCCGCGCCCCACGCCCGGCTCGCGCGCGATGAAGGCAGCGACGAGGGTGTGGGCGAGGACGACCGCGGCCGCCAGCGAGAAGATCAGGTGCTCGCCCGGCGTCGGCCGATCGCGGCGTTCGTCGCTCACGACGTGTCGGTGAGCAGAGCTCTCAGCGCCGCCTTGGGGTCGTTCAGAAGCGGCGGCCCGTGGTCGAGACAGACGACCGAGAACGGCAGGTCGAGCAGCCGTTCCACACTGCGCCGCGTCGCGACCGGGTCCTCGTGGTACTCGGGCGGGATGAAGCGCAGCTCGCCGTCGTCGCCGGCCCCGATCAAGTCGGAGACGAAAACCACCCCGGGGCCGCGCTCGAGCAGCAACGAGTAGTGCGCCCACTCGGGGCCGGGCGTGCGCACGGCGACGAGGCCGCCGGGGAGCGCGTCGCCCTCCGCGAAACGGCGGTCGGGCTCCTCGTCGGCGGCCGCCGCGTCTGCGGGCAGCCAGACCTCGATGCCGAACTGGGCGCGGTAGGTCCACGCCGCCCGCTGATGGCAGCGCGCCGTCAGCACGACGGCGCTCGGCGGGGGCAACGTCGCGAGCGCCTCGTCGGCCAGCCGCACCGGGTCGATCAGCACGCTGCCGTCGTCGTCCTCGACGGCGTGCGAGCCGGATATCGACCCACCGATGGCGCTGTTGTAGATGCGCCAGTGCCAGACACCGGGGACGACCTCGGCGACACTCCCGGCGACTTCACGGGGCTCGGTCATGACTCCTCCTTCGCCGATGCCGGTCCGCCGGACGCGGCCTTGCGCACGCCGATGAGGCGGCGGCCTCCGGCCGCGCCCCCGAGGCTCACCAGCGTTCGTACCTCACGAGCTCGTCGAGCGGCCGGCGGTCGGTCTTCGCCTGTGCCTTGTCGGGGTAGCCGAGCGGCGTGAAGGCGATGGGCTCGACCTCGTCGGGGAGCCCGAGCACTTCGCGAGCCGCGGCCGGGTCGAAGGCCGCGATCCAGCAGGTGCCGAGACCCACACCCGTCGCCGCCAGGATCAGATGGTCCATGACGATCGTCGCGTCGACCTCGTCGTAGGGCTTGTCGTCCATGCGCCGCCAAGCCTCGGCGGGGACGGCGACGACGCCGACGACCAGCGGCGCCTGAGTGAACCAGCCTCTGCCGTAGATGCGAGCCAGCTCCTCCTCCCTGCCCGCGGTGTGGACGACGATCAGGCGGAAGGGCTGTCTGTTGGCCGCGGTCGGCGCCTGCCGCGCCGCCTCGAGGACTTGCGCGAGCACTTCGTCGGGCACCGGGTCCGGCTTGTAGCCGCGCACGCTGTAGCGCGCGGCGATGGTCTCGAGTACGTCCATCTGGGCCTCCTTGGGGCGCCGGCGGCGGCGCGCGAAGACCGGCGCCCGCCGTGGGGTCGTGTCCTGTCGAGGCAGTCTACCCAGAGAGCGCCGGCGTACGACCCGGGCTGACACGGCGACTCGAGACGAGCGCTCGCGCCGGGGCAGGGAGCGGCAGCGAAGGTCGCGCGACTCGAGCCGCGCGACGCGGCCTCGGTCGCGGAGGGGCGGCATGAGGCCGCGGGTGTCCGCGGCGACGTGACGATGGGCCGCGGGTGTTCGCGGCGACGCGACGAAGGGCCGCGGCCGCCCGGGCCGGGCGGCCGCGGCCCCCTCCATGGCTCGGCCGGCGTCAGGCCGGGCTGGCCTCTGCCCCCTCGCTCTGGGCAGTGTCGCCGGCCGGCCCCGGCGCGGAGACGCGCAGCAGGGCGATCGTCTGCCCGACGAACGCTCCCATCACGAAGGCCATGAGGAGCAGCGAGAGCGAGAAGAGGTAGGTCTCGGCGAACAGCAGCGTCGAGAACGTAAGCGTCGCGGCTACGAACCACAGCCACGGGACCAGCGGCGAGCGCCGCAGCTTGACGCGCCCCGCCTCTCGCGTCGCGCGCCGGCCACGGTTGACCACGTAGCCGGCGGCGAGGCCGAGGACGACCAGCACGGCTGCCCAGACGACGCCGTAGTACACGCCGGGGACCACCGACAGCGCCACGAACGCCGCCACGACGAGCAGCGTGGCGACGACCTCCCGCCACGACCTGAACGGACGCCGCGCGCTCATGCGGATCGCGGAGACCAGGGCGATCACCGTCACCAGCAGGAGGACGCCGAGCCTCGCCCAGTAGTACACAGTGATGAAGTCATCCATGACGTCGCCTCTCAGATGAAGACGTACAGGCCGGTGACGGCGAGGATGACGATGATGAAGACCATCGCCACGACCCAGCGGTCATACTCGGGGATCGGCGGAGCGGCTTCGGCGGCGCTCAGCGCCGATGCCGGCTCGACCTGCTCGACCTGCTCCGGCGGTTCCGGCGGCTCCAGCTTGTCGCCCTTGGTCGCCTCCGGGGGCGCCTCCTCGGCCGCCGGCGGGCCGCCGCTGAGGGCGTCGAACAGGCCGGTGAACTCCTCCACCAGGCCCGGCACCTTGACGCCGGTCGCCACGCGCACGGCGAGGATCTCGCCCGTGCCTTCGTAGGTGACCACCTTGCCCTTGCCGGACGCCGAGAGGATCCAGGCCTCCCCGTCGCGCTCCAGGGTGATGGTCCCTTGGGCCGTGATGAACCTCTGGTCGATGCCGACGGGGACGACGACGGTGTCGTCGCCCTGCCACTGCCCCACTCCGCTGTAGTCGAAGGTGAAGCCGATCCGATCGACCCTGATGGTGAACCGCACCGTGTCCCCGCGGTCCTGGACCCATACCGTCACCCGCGACGTGGCCTTGCCGCCGCCCTTGCCGGTGCCCTGACCCCAGCCCTTGTAGGTGCCGACATAGCCGTCGTCGGCGGCTCCCGCGACACCCGTCATCAGAAGCGGCGTGAGCAGGACGAGTGCGGCGACGACCCCCGCGCCGATGCGCGCGCGTCGCATTCGTGCCCCCTTTCGTAGAGTACGGCCGTTCCGCTCGGCCGCGCGCTACCGATTACTACGCGCGTGTGCGCGATTCCTCCGCCTCTGCCCCCTCCGCCTCTGCCCCCTCCGCCTCTGCCCCGTGCGGCTCCGCCTCCGCCTCTGTCGACGGTGCCGCGGCGGGCGATAGAGCGACGTGTGGCGGGCGGTGCCTCGGCGTCCCGCGTGCGAGAGGGGGCGGGAGAGTGGGGGGGCCGGTCGCCAGGGCCTCCGCCGGTCGCCGGGGCCTCCGCCCAGCGCATACACTGGCCTCATCGCCGTCCGCCGCACTTCAAGGAGGTCACGCCCGTGTCGCGCAAGGGATGGGCGCTCTTCATCGCCCTGTGCGTGATCTGGGGCATCCCCTACCTGCTGATCCGGGTCGCCGTCGAGGAGCTGTCGCCACCGGCACTGGTCTTCTTCAGGACGGCGGTGGCGGCCGTGGTCCTCTTGCCGCCGGCGCTGCACCGCGGCCAGACGCGCGGCCTCTGGCCGCACTGGCGCTGGATCCTCGCCTACACGATGGTCGAGCTCGCCGTCCCCTGGCTCCTGCTGGCACACGCCGAGCAGCGTCTGTCCAGCTCGATGGCGGGTCTGATCGTCGCCTCGGTGCCGCTCATCGCCGTTATCGTCTACCGGGCGTTCGGCGTCGTCGACCACGTCGACGCCCGCCGCCTCATCGGCTTGCTCGTCGGCTTCGCCGGGGTCGCCGCGCTCGTCGGCCTCGAGTTCGGCGACCGCGACGGCCTGGCGATGGCCGAGGTCGGGCTCGTCGCGCTGTGCTACGCCGTCGGCCCGCTGATCGTCAGCCGCCGGCTCGCCGACCTGCCGAGCCTCGGCGTCGTCGTGGCGTCGCTCGTGATCACCAGCGTCCTCTACGCGCCGTGGGCCTTCGCGACCCTGCCGGCGTCGGTCTCGGCGGAGACCGTGGGCGCCGTCGCCACCCTCTCCCTGCTCTGCACGGCGCTCGCCTTCATCCTCTTCTTCGCCCTCATCCACGAGGTGGGCCCGGCGCGCTCGACGGTCATCACCTACATCAACCCGCTGGTCGCCGTCCTGCTCGGCGTCTGGCTGCTCGCCGAACCGTTCACGCTCGGCATCGCCGTCGGCCTGCCACTCATCTTGCTCGGGTCCGTTCTGGGGACGGCGCCGGCCATGCGGCGGGCGCCCGAAGAGGAGCCCGCCGCGGCCGCGGCGCCGTGAGGGCCGACCCTCACCCTTGACTTCAGGGTGAGAGTCTGCCTCGACGGCGACCGTCTCGTGGTGAAGGCCCGGCTGCCGCGGCCCGGCGCGCTTGCCCGTCCCGCGGCCGTCCGTCAGGCTCCGCTCAGGGACTGTCGAAGAAGACGATCTGCTGCCGTGGCACGGGCGGCGCCCGTGCCACGGCAGCCGGGAGGAGGAGCCATGTACACCTGCGCCGAGTGTGCCCGCTGGGGGTGCGACAGCGGCGACGAGAGCGCCTACCCGGCGAACTGCCCGTCGCGTGACGCCGACCGCGACGGGCTGCTCGCCGCCTACGGCGAGGGCGAGGATCGTGAGATCGCCCGCAACGCCGCCCTGGTAGAGGCGCACGGCTACTGCCGTCTGACGCGCGTCGAGGAGATCATGGACTTCGCCCGGCGCAACGGCTTCAGCCGCCTCGGCCTCGCCTTCTGCATCGGCCTGCAGCGCGAGGCCAAGATGTTCGCCCGGGTGATGCGCGCCAACGGCTTCACCGTCGACTCGGTCGCCTGCAAGAACGCCAGCCTGCCCAAGGAAGAGCTTGGCCTTGCCGAGGAGGACAAGATCTCGCCCGGCGAGTACGAGCCGACCTGCAACCCGATCGGCCAGGCGCAGGCCCTCGCCCGCGCGGACACGCAACTCAACGTGCTGCTCGGCCTCTGCGTGGGGCACGACAGTCTCTTCATGAAGCACTCGGTCGCGCCCGTCACCGTGCTCGCCGCCAAGGACCGCGTGCTCGGCCACAACCCGCTCGCCGCGATCTACCTCGCCGACGGCTACTACCACGACCGCCTCTTCCCCACCGGGCAGGACGCCGCAGCGGCTGGAGACGACGCCGCGACGGGAGACGACGCCGCGGCCGGGGAGCGGGACGCCTGACGGAGGCATGCGGCGCCGCAGCCGGGGAGCGGGACGCCTGACGGAGGCATGCGGCGCGGGGCTCGGCGAGATGTGGCGGTCGGGCGACGGGTGTGACGGTCGCGCCGCTGCCGGGATCCCTGCCGGCCTCCGAAGGCCGCCGCTCACTCAGCTCACCGACAGACCCGTCAGGCCCGGCAGCGCTCAAGCACCGAAGCACCGAGCAGCCCCGGGAGGTCGGCATCGCTCAGAGGCCGAGCAGCCCCGGGAGGTCGGCGATCGAGTCGATCACGTGGTCGGGGCGCCCTGAGGCAGCCGCCAGCGCCTCCTCGCGAAACTTGCCCGTGCGCACGAGCACGCCGGTCATGCCGAGACGCTGCGCCGCGAGCACATCGCTCTCGACGGCGTCGCCGACCATCGCCACACGCTCCGCCGGCAGGTCAAGGGCGCGGAGGCCGGCGCGGAAGGCCTCGGGCGCCGGCTTGCCCGTGACGACCGCCTCGCGCCCGGACGCCGCCTCCAGCCCGAGGAGGTAGGCGCCGGCGTCGAGGCACTCGCCCTCGTGCGTCATCCACGAGAGATTGCGGTGCATGGCGACGAGGTGCGCGCCGCCGAGCAGCGCGCGGTGGACGAGGTTGAAGGCGCCGAAGGCGAAGGACTCGTCGGCGCCCGAGACGAGGATCACCTCGGGGTCGTCGTCGATGCCGACCAGCCGCAGCCCCTCGAGATCCTCGCGGCGCGCGTCTCCGAGCACGAGGACGCGCGCCCCCGGGTGCGCCTCCGACAGATGGTCGCGCGCCGACATCGCCGCCGTGAGCACCTCGTCGTCCTCGACGGGGATGCCGACCCGCCGGAGGTTCGCCGCCATCTCGGCGCCCGTCCGGCTGGTCGTGCTGGTGATGATGCGCAGCGGCAGACCGGCGTCGCGCAGGCGGCGGACCGCCTCGTCCGCGCCGGGGATCGGGTCCCAGGAGACGGTGAGGACGCCGTCCATGTCGAGCAACACGCCGTCGATCCGGCTCATCCGGCGTCCTTCCGGCTCACGCTACGCGCCGCTGACTCACGCTGCGCTCTCCCGACTCACGCTGCGCCGACCGGTCCTCACACCGTCGGCGGGTACCCGACTCACCCAGCGCTCTCCCGACTCACGCTGCGCCGACCGGTCCTCACACCGTCGCCGACGCTCACCCGAGGTCGCGCCTCCAGTCCCACTCGGGGGCGATGATCTCGGTGCCCTCGGTGTCCTCGATCTCGCGCCGCCACGCGACCCGCGGCCCGACGACGGCGCGCGCCCTCCAGCGCAGAGACTTCGCCTCGCGGCGGATGGTCTGCTCGAGCACGGTCAGGCGCGCGCGCACGCGCTCGACCTCCTCGGCGGGCAGACCGTAGTCGTCGACGCGCGCGGCGACGACGCGCAGGTTGGCCGTGAAGTCGCGGTGCAGGCCCCAGTCGCGCGCGCACACGTCGGCCACGTAGTCCACGTCGATCGCGGCCTCGTCGTCCTCCTCCTCTTCGGCCAGTGGCACGTCTTTGAGCAGGGCGATCGCGTCGTGCACGTCCTTCTGGTTGATCTTGCCGATCTGCAGCTTGGCGATGAGGGCGTCGGCCGGGGAGATGGCGTAGTCGTCGACATCGAGACGGTCGCGCACGTCGAGGTCGTGGTCCATCATCATCACGTCGAGGAAGATGTCGACGTGGTCGAAGAGCGGCGCGTCGTGCGTCTGCTCGCCCTCCGCCGCACCCACCATCGTCAGGCCGCCGCGCAGCGCCTCCTCGGTGACGTACTGCAGCTGGCGGTACTCGGTAGCGCGGGCGACGTAGCTGTTCTGCACGAAGCCGCGGGAGGTCATCACCTCGTCCAGAGCCTCCGCCTGCGGCCCCAGCCCGACGAGGTCGATGTCGGAGTACTCGCGGTCCATGAAGTCGAGGTCGGCGCAGTGCCTGCGGATGGCGAGGCCGCCGAGGAGGCGCACCTGCACGCCGCGCTCGCGAGCCGCGTCGATGAGCGCCATGGCCTCGGCCATGAGTCGGTCGGCGCGCCGCGTGGGCGCCTCGCGGCGGCCCGCCGCCGACTTCACGATCGCCCCGGCGCCGCGGGTGTCGACATCGCTGCGCAGCTCCTCGAGCGGGTGCAGGATCGTGTCGAGGATGGGTCGCGCGAGGTAGACGCGCGGGCGACGCGCCTCCGCCCACTCCTCGAGCAGGCTCCAGGACTGAAGCTCCTCGATGGCGCCCCGCGCCGTCGCGCCGCTCGCGTCGAGCACGCGTCGCGCCTCGGGGACTGTCATGCACGGCGTGCGCACGAGCTCGTCGGCCAGCGCCAGGGCGCGGCCCTTGAGGTGTGTCCGGCACTCCGCGTGGTAGCGGGCCAGGGCGCGCGCCTGATGCGCCCCACGCACCGCGGTCTCGCGTACGCCTTCGAGGAAGAAGAGCAGCCACGGCACCCACTCGGCATGCGTGCGCACGCGCTGGAGCCGCGTGTAGTACTCGTCGCGGTGACCCTCGAGGTAGGCGGAGAGGTAGAGAAGCGGGCGCGAGAGACGCTCGCGCTCGATGAGGAAGAGCGTGATCAGGAGTCGCCCGAGACGGCCGTTGCCGCCGACGAACGGGTGGATCGCCTGGAACTGCTCGTGCAGCATGGCGCACTGGATGAGGTCGGGCAGAACGCCGCGCTCACGGATGAAGGCCTCCCAGGCATCGAGTGCCTCGAGCATCTCGTCGACCGGCGGCGGCACGTACGTCGCCGTGGCCTGCGTCGCGCCCGGGGGGCCGATCCAGTTCTGCGTCGTGCGGAACTCGCCCGGGGTACGCGCGCCGCCGACCTCGCCGCGCAGCAGCGCCTCGTGCAACTCGCGCACCAGGTCGAGCGAGAGCGGCACCGCCTCGAGGCGCTGCACGCCGTAGCGCAGCGCGGAGACGCAGCGCCGGACCTCGCGGAGGTAGTCGCGCGGCACCTCGGCGCTCACGGCGCCGATCTGGTCGAGCAGCAGGTCGGAGAGGGACACCATCGAGCCCTCGATGCGCGACGAGCACAGCGCCTCCTGGCGCTTGAACGGCGCGTCGAGCAGTTTCGGGTCGGGGAGTTGACGGCCGACGCCGCAGAGCTCGCCGAGGGCGGCGTCGGCCTTGGAGAGGGCGAGGGTCAGGTCGCGGGAGAAGCGGAGTCGCGGCGGCAGAGGCGCCGGGACGAAGGCGGCGTACCCGTCGGGCCCGGTGACGACGCGGCCCGCCTCAGGGGCGTGGAACTCGCTCGGGTCTATCTCATCGGCCTCGGTCGGGCGCCGCGGGCGCACCCGCGGCGACGCTGGACTCGTGCGCCGGCAATGCTCTCAGACTGGCCGGTGCGTGACAACGGCCTTCGCGGCGGGGCGGCCGTCGCCGGCCGCCCCGCCGCCGGCGCGTCAGGATACGCCGGCGACGGGCGCGAGCGCTCGCCGGGCGTGCGTGGCGATCTCGTGCGCCGGCGCCACCCACACACCCGGCGTCTCGCGCGTCAGCGCGATCATCGCTTCGAGCAGGGGCAGCCGGCCAGGGCGGCCGATGAACTGCGGGTGCATCGTGAAGATGCAGCAGCCGCCGAGCCGGCGGATGCCCTGGAACTCGGCCCGCCAGATCGCCTCCACCTCGTCGACCGTACTGATCTTCTTCGACCACTCGTCCTCGGCGAACCAGAAGTGCGGGGCGTCGTCGAGGCTCCAATGGACGGGCAGCTCGACGATGCCGGCCCCGGCGTGCACGTACGGGCGGATGTCGTCCATCAGGTTCGAGGAGTACTCGAACCCGTGCGCCTCGAGCAGAGCCAGCGTGTGCGAGGTGAACTCCCACGACGGCGAGCGGTAGCCGCGCACGGTGGGGACGCAACGCGAGAGCGCCTTCATGCCGCGCACGAGCTCTTCCTTCTCCTGCGCCGGCGTGAGGGCGGTCGGCGAGGTGTGGGTGTAGCCGTGGTGGCCGAGCTCGTGACCCGCGGCGACGATCTCGGCGACCCGCTCGGGGTGTCGCTCGGCGACCCGGCCCGGCACGAAGAACGTGGCCGGGACGCCGTGCCGGTCCAGCACGTCCAGGATCAGGGGGACCGCGACCTTAGCGCCATAGGTGCCTTGCGAGAGGCGACCCGGCCGCTCGGCGGCGGCCGGGTCGCCCGCGAGCCAGAGCTCCTCGGCGTCGAAGTCGAAGGTGAAGGCGACCGCGCAGTCGATGCCCGGCGGCCAGAGCTGCGGGGTGTCGGCGCGGGGGGCCACTGCGCTCAGACCCCCGCGCCGAAGATGCCCGCGTAGTCCAGTCGCCGGTACGGAGCGCTGCACGGCGTGCCGTCGGCGAGCCACATGACCTGTTCGTCGAGGTCCATGATGAGCGAGACGATCGTCTCCCCTTGATCGGTGGGCCGGTCGCGCGAGTCGGCGTGCGCACAGATCCCCACGGGGTGGTTCGCGTGGTCGGCGAAGACGGTCTGGAGGAGGGGGATCGTGACGGGCCCCTCGCGTCTCGCGAGCATGGCCCGCGCTCGCTGCAGCCTGAACGGGCTGTCGGGCATCCACCAGAGGCCGACGTCGCGCACGCCGTCGGCGGTGAAGTGGTTCGTGTGGACGAGGAGCCCGTCGGCCGGCGCGAGGGCGCGCAGGTGTGCGAAGTCGCCCGGCGTGGTCTCGAAGTCGACCGCCGTGCCGCTCGCGTGAGCGAGCATGTAGTTGGCCGACGACGAGCGCCGGGCGCGCTGGAGTGCGGCGAGAGCCGCCGGAAGGTGCTCGGCGTCGAGCAGCGCCCGCAGGCACACGTGGTAGGGCACGCCGACCTCGCCGGCATCGGCGTCGCTGACCAGCGCGTTCGTCGCCACCGCGACGCCGCGAGCGTTGAAGCCGGCCTTGGCCAGCAGCCCGGCCTCGACGGCCGTCACGTAGGCCGGACCTTCATCCTGCTCCGCTTCGAGCACGACCACCGTGTCACGGGTGTGCGGCAGCCAGTCCCAGTTCTGGGCCAGCAGGGTGTGGCCCGAGTCGGTGACCGGGGGCAGCGCCGCGATCGAGGTGCACTCCCCGGGCGGCTGGGGCCGCTGCCCGTCTTCCGCGGCACGCGGCGCGGCCGCCGCCTCGCGCGCCTTGGCGGCGAACATGATCTCGGTGCGCACGTTGATGGCCAGGATCGCCTCGAGCTCCTGAGCGGAGCCCTCGGCGAGGCCGCGCATCTCCTCCAGGTACCGCGGCTCGAAGCGCTCGATCGCGCCGGCGTACGTGCCCGCCAGAGCGAGGACCTCGCCCCAGCTCAGACCCGCGAGGTCCTCGTACACCCTCGCGTAGGCCTCGACCGAGCGCCCCACGCGCTCGCGCGCCTGCTCGCCATACTGCCGCCCGCGCTCACGCGGCCCGCCTGCCACCCTCACCTGCGGATACTGTCTGGGCTCCATGCCACCCCCCGCTCTCACTCCCGCCCGCGTCGGCGGACGATTCATGGCGCCGCACGGCGGACCTCGTCACCCTCGCCGCGCGAGATGCAGCGCTCGCGCCGCCACGTCCTGCTCGGATGATGTCAGTCTCGCATACCCGCCGACCAGAGCATGAGAGCACCGACGCCGGCGTCCGCCCGGGTGTACGCGGCCGTGCGCCGGATCCTGAAGACGGCGGCGCGCCCGTCACGCACCTTCCGCGGACTCCGGATCGCCGGTCAGCCGTCCTCTCCGTGCCGTCCCGCCCCGGACTCCTCGAGGAGACGGTCGAGCGCCGCGCGCGGTCCGTCCAGGGAGCGCGCCTGGCGCCGCATGCCCCTCCAGGGGTCGTCCTTCTGACGCAACCGGCGCGGCGCGGCCTCGAGACCGTAGCTCCGCGGGGCGACCGTGCCGAGCTCGCCCCAGTCGATCGGCATCGCGACGGGCGCGCCCGCGCGAGCGCGCACCGCGTACGGCGCGACCTGCGTCTGCGCGTACGAGTTGCGCAGGTAGTCGACGAAGACGCGGTCGCCACGCTTCGCCCTACGCTGCTCCACCGTCAAGTCTTCGGGGTACCGCCCGACCAGGACCCGCGCCGCGTCGCGGGCGAACCTGCGCACGTCGTCGAACCCCGACCCCCTCCTGATGGGAGCGACGACGTGGTAGCCGCGCGAGCCCGTCGTCATGACGAAGGGCACGAGGCCGATCTCGCCCACCAGTTCGCGCACGCGCCGGGCGGCGCCCCGCACCGCGGCGACGCCGCCGTCCGGAGGGTCGAGATCGAAGACGAGGCGGTCCGGGCGATCGAGAGCGGCGGTCGTACTGAGCCAGGCGTGCGGGGTGATGCACGCCTGATCGGCGAGGTAGACGAGGTCGGCGGCAGCGGAGCACACGACGTGCGCCACGGTCCCTCCCTCCTTGTCGACCGTGATGCGGCGGATCCAGTCGGGGAAGTACTCGGGGGTGTCCTTCTGGTAGAAGCCCTCGCCGTCGATGCCGTCGGGGAACCGCTGCATGACGAGCGGGCGGTCGCGCACGTGGCGCAGCATCACCGGCGCGACCCGCCGGTAGTACTCGATGAGATCGCCCTTGGTGACGCCGTCCTCAGGGAAGAGGACCTTGTCCTCGCGAGACACCTCGATGCGGCGGCCGCCCACGTCGATCGTCGCGCTCACCTCTCCGCCTCCGACCCCTCGCCCTCCTCCTCCTCGACCTGCTCGATCGTGCGCCCGGAGACGACCGACGCGGGCTCGGTGCTCGTCGGGTCGCGGCGCGCGTCGGCACCCTCGTCGTCCATCTTCACGAGCAGCCAGTCCCGGCCCTCGTTGCGTCTCGTCCGGATGAGGGCGTAGCCGCCCTCGAGCTTCTCGCCCTCGAGCCACACGGCGGCGCGCCCGCCCTCGAGCGCCTCCCCCAGGGGCGCCTCCTCGCCGTCGTCGTCGTGGCTGATGTTGCGGTAGGTGCCCGCGTCCCAGATCAGCACCGTGCCCGCCCCGTACTCGCCCTCGGGGATCACGCCCTCGAACTCGCGATACTCGAGCGGGTGGTCCTCGACGGCCACGGCCAGCCGCTTCTCGCGCGGGTCGGTCGAGGGCCCCCTGGGGACCGCCCATGACTTGAGCACACCGTCGACCTCGAGACGGAAGTCGTAGTGGAGACGGCTCGCATCGTGCTTGTGGACGACGAACCGCCCGCCGCCGTCATCGGCCGAGGACCCGCCGCCGGGCTCCGACGTCGAGCGGAAGTCGCGCTTGCGCCGGTACTCCGCGAGCTTGCCTCCGCTCACGCTGCCTCCCCGGTCCAGACCGCTCTCGCTGCCCACGAGACACTCGCACCCCCCGTCAGCCGTTTCCGTTCCGGGGGCGGGCGAAACCGATGCCGGGCGCCCGTCTCCGCGCCGGTGGCCTCGACGGCAAGCGCTCCCGAGAGCGAGGACGCCCGACCTGGTCTGTCTGCGCCTTGACGTCCGGGGCCGGGTCGCTGGGGCGAGCGGTGCTCGGCATCGGTACGGGCGGGGCCGCCGGCGGCGCGGTGCGGGCGGGGCCGCCGGCGGCGCGGTGCGGGCGGGGCCGCCGGCGGCGCGGTGCGGGCGGGCCCGCCGCCGGCGCGGTGCGGGCGGGGCCCCGGGCTACCTCGCCGGACGCGCCCTCAGGAACAGCCGCTCTCCGACGAAGACCGCGAGGAGGCCGGCGCCGGCCGCCCAGACCACCACGGCGTCACCGGACGCCTTGACCGCGACGAAGGCGGCGAGCACGAGACCGTCGAGCGCGATGGCGACTGCGGGTATCCAGGCGCGCGGCTGCACCTCCTGCCTCAGACGCCGCAGCAGGCCCCAGTGGACAGCCATGTCCATGACGATGTAGAAGATCGCCCCCACGGACGCGATCCGGCTCAGGTCGAGGAAGACCGTGAGGGCCATGGCGATCGCGACCGTGTACACGAGGGTGTGGTGCTGGATCGTGCCCGGCATGCCGAGGTGGCTGTGGGGCACGAGCTTCATGTCGGTCAGCATCGCCAGCATCCGCGACACGGCGAAGACGCTCGCCACCACACCCGCAGTCGTCGCCACGATGGCGAACGCCACGGTGAACCACAGGCCGGCGTCACCGAACACGGGCCGCGCCGCCTCGGCCAGCGCGTAGTCCCGCGCCGCGATGATCTCGTCCACGCCGAGGCTGGCGCCGACGGCGAGAGCGACGAGCAGGTAGAGGGCGAAGCACAGGACGATCGAGACGACGATGGCGCGACCGATGTTCTTGCGCGGCTCCGTGATCTCCTCGCCGCTGTTCGTGATGGTCGTGAACCCCTTGTAGGCGAGGATGCCGAGAGCGACGGCGGCAAGGAAGCCGCCCGCCCCGGAGGACGAGGCGCTCGCCGGGGATACCGGCGGCGAGACGCCCGACGTCCAGAGGATGACGACGCCGAACACGACAAGACCGCCGATCTTGAAGAACGCGGTGACGAACGAGGTGGTCTGGATCAGCTGGTTGCCGAGGACGTTGACGATGAAGGCGAAGCCCAGTAGCCCGACACCGAGGACGGGCACCAGCCAGCTGTCAGGCCCGATCTCGAACGGCTGGACCACATAAGTGCCGAAGGTGCGCGCGACGAGGCTCTCGTTGACGACCATGGAGAAGTACATGAGCAGCGCGAAGGCGCCCGTCCACGCCGTCTTGCCGTACGCGCGTTCGAGGAACATGGCGATGCCGCCCGCCGACGGGTAGGCGGCGGCCAGCTTGACGTAGGAATACGCGCTGAAGCCGGTGACGACGGCAGCGCCGGCGAAGGCGAGCAGGAACAGCTCGCCGGCGAGCTCCGCCATCTGGCCCGTGAGCGCGAGGATCCCGGCGCCGATCATCACCCCGGTCCCCATGGCCACGGCGCCGGGAAGCGAGATGCTGGACGCCTCGTACCCGGCGGTCCTGTCCTCCGTCTCCGGCATGCGTCGTTCGTACCCGCGGCGCCGGAGCGGGCTTCGGCCCGCCGTTCAGGTCGGCCCGCGGGCCGCGGGGCCGCGGCTCCGCCGCCGGACGACGATCGCGGCCGGCGCGCCGGCCGCCGCCGGGATCAGGAGCAGCCGAGGTACTCCTTCACCGCGCTCGCCCGTCGAACGGCACCAGCACACGCGACATCTGCCGATCGCCGAGGTCGTCCTCGGTGCGGGCCGTCTTCGCCGGCTGCGAGTGATCGATGTCGCAGCCGCAGGGCCGGTAGAAGACGAGCCCGCACGAGTAGCAGCGGAACTCCTCGCTCCCGTCGAGGGCCGCACCTCCCCCGGCCGACGCCACCACGTGCCTTCGTCACCTCACCTGACGCAGCCTCACTGGCATAAGTCCCACTGATTTGCGTGATAAAAGAGGACCGTTCTATAGTGCCCGGGCGACCCCTTTGCGATGACGACCGACGCGCACTTCGAGGTGACCGATGACGACTCATGAGACCGTGCCACAGCTGCTCGCCGAGCTCGACGGCAAGCCGGCCGAAGAAGTGCTTGCCGTGGCCGCGCAGCGGTTCGAAGGTCGCGTCGCCTTCGCCTCGTCGCTCGGGCCGGAAGACCAGGTCATCACCCACATGATCGCCGAGGCCGGCATCGACATGCGCGTCTTCACGCTGGACACCGGGCGGCTCTTCCCCGAGACCTACGACCTGATCGCCCGCACCACCGACCGGTACGGCCTCTCCATCTACACGTACTTCCCGTACGGCGCCGCGGTGGAGGAGATGGTCGGCCGGCACGGCATCAACCTCTTCCGCACCAGCATCGAGTTGCGCAAGATGTGCTGCGGCGTGCGCAAGGTGCGGCCGCTGCGGCGCGCGCAGTCAGACCTCGACGCCTGGGTCTGCGGGCTCCGCAGCGGCCAGGGCGCCACGCGCCAGAAGGTCGAGCCGGTGGAGTGGGACGACGCCGGAGAGCTCATCAAGTTCAACCCCCTGGCGGACTGGGACGAGGAGCGCGTGTGGCAGTACGTGCGCGCGCACGACATCCCCTACAACCCGCTGCACGACCAGGGCTTCCCCAGCATCGGTTGCGCGCCCTGCACTCGCGCCGTGGAGCCGGGCGAGGACTTCAGGGCCGGCCGCTGGTGGTGGGAAGACCCGGACCAGCGCGAGTGCGGCCTGCACCATCGCACCGGCGCCGCCGACAGACCGGTAGGCGACGGGGCCTGAGTCGCGCCCACGGCGCCTGCTCCCGCAGAGAAACGACACCGGCCGGCCCCTGCCGGTGATGACGGCCGCCTCCGGCGTCACGCCTCGGACGAGACGCCGCCTCGCGTCAGGCGGCCGGCGCGCCGGCCGCCGCCGCGATCAGGAGCAGCCGGGGTACTTCTTCACCGCGCTCGCGCCGTCGAACGGCACCAGCACACGCGACATCTGCCATTTGTCGAGCTCGTCCTCGGTGCGGGCCGTCTTCGCCGGCTGCGAGTGATCGATGTCGCAGCCGCAGGGCCCATAGAAGACGAGCCCGCACGAGTAGCAGCGGAACTCCTCGATCCCGTCGACAACGGCCAGCGGCACGTTGTCGACCGCGCATGACGGGCATTTGATGTGGCGTAGCTCAGACATGTCCCCCTCCTGCTGACGGTGCCCATGCCCCAAGCGTGCCCCGCTGCCCGCTCCCGGCCGTGACGAGGCGCCCACACTGCGCCTCACGACCACGAAGCCACCTATGGGCCCTTATGGCAAACCAGTGTCGCACATACCGGCCAGAATGTAACTACCTCTTCAGTGTTAAGAGTCTTGTGTCGTCTCAAAGGTGACGTACCTCGGTCCGGCGGGAGGTCGGGAGCGGCGGCGCGGGGGCGGCAGCCCCGGCCGCGCCCGCGCCGCTGCTCCCCTCGCGCATCGGGAAGGGCGTGCCGAGCGGTCTTCAGGCGACGAACCTGCCCGCGTCCGGCTCGAAGTACCGCACCTCGCGGACGACCTCGTACGGCACGCCGAACTTCTCGAGGACCCCGACGATGGAGGCCACGTCAGGCGCCTCCCAGTCGCAGTACGTGACCGCGTCGCCGGTCCCGCACCAGGTGCACAACCAGGTCACGTCCGCGGGCATCTCGCCCCTGCGCTGCGCGAGGCCGGCGAGGTCCTCCTCCTTGAACGATCCGGGGTGTACGGCGATGAAGCGTGGCATGGACTCCCTCCTCTGCTCCTGCTCCTTCCAGCGAGCGGAGTCCCCCGATCGGTGCGAGGACTCCTCCCCTCGCGGGGGCTCCGCCCTGGCCGACCGGGTACGTACCACGTTCGGGCCGGACCTTGACCGTTGGCGCGACTGAAAGGTGGTGGCGGCGCAGAGTCGTGCCTGCGCCCCAGGTTGGAGCGCTGCGACGAGCCGGAGGCGAGACGCACGGGCACCGGGTTCGGTATAGTCGGTTCTATGTCCGGCGCCGCCGAAGCGCTGCTGCCCCTCGTCCGCCACCTCTGTGGCGGCGACCCTCCCCTGTGCCTGCGCCTCTGGGACAGCAGTGAGATCGCACCGGCCGACGATCGGGGCGGCCCTCGCCCCGGTCGGGACCTCGCGGGGAGCGACGGCGCGACTATCGTGATCTCGTCGCCGAACGCGATGCGGCGCATCCTCTGGCAGCCCAACGAGCTCGGCCTGGCCCGCGCCTACGTCGCCGGCGAGATCGACGTGGAGGGCGACATCTACTCGCTGTTCAGGTTCCAGGGGCTCCTCTCCTCGACCGACCGTCCGGACGGATGGAGGGGGCGCCTCGACGGCGGGCGGCGGCTCGTCGCGGCCGCGCGCGCCTGCGGCGCTCTCGGCCCGCCCCTGGAGCCGCCACCCGAGGAGGCGCGCCTCCGCGGGCGGCGCCACTCCCGGAGCCGCGACGCCCAGGCCATCGCGCACCACTACGACGTCTCCAACGACTTCTACCGGCTCTTCCTCGGCGAGACGATGACCTACTCGTGCGCCTACTTCGAGACGCCCGAGACGCCGCTCGCCGACGCGCAGCGGGCGAAGTACGACCTCATCTGCCGCAAGCTGGGCCTGCGCCCGGGGATGCGACTCCTCGACGTCGGCTGCGGCTGGGGCGGCATGGCCCTGCACGCCGCCGAGCGCTACGGCGTTCGGGCCGTCGGCGTGACTCTGTCGCGGCGCCAGGTCGAGTACGCGCGCGACGCGGTCGCCGCCGCCGGCCTCGGCGACCGCGTCGAGATCCGCCTCCAGGATTACCGCGACGTGAGGGACGGCCCCTTCGACGCGATCTCGAGCATCGGGATGTTCGAGCACGTGGGCAAGGCCCGGCTGGCCGAGTACTTCGGCCGCCTCCACTGGCTCCTGCGCCCGGGCGGCCGTCTCCTCAACCACGGGATCTGCCGGCCGCGCGGCAGTCACGGCCTGAAGCGCAACTCGTTCGTCGGCCACTACGTCTTCCCCGACGGCGAGCTGCACGAGGTCGGCATCGTGGCCCAGGCGATGCATGCGTGCGGCCTCGAAGTGCGCGACACGCAGTCGCTGCGCGAGCACTACGCGCTCACCCTGCGCCACTGGGTACGGAGCCTCGAGGAGCGTTGGGACGAGGCCGTCCGCCTCACCAGCGCCGGGCGGGCGCGCGTCTGGCGGCTCTACATGGCCGGCTCGGCCGAGAACTTCGAGCGCGGCCGGACCACCGTCCACCAGGTGCTCGCCGTGCGCCCCGGCGCCGACGGCAGCTGCGAATTGCCGCTGACGCGCGAGGCCCTGCTCGGCTGACGGAGCGCCGCTCGCCCTCAGCGCAAAGGCGACAGGCGAGTCACCGCGACCATCGAGCCACCGAGTACGGGGCGGTCATGCCGGCGCAGCCGGCCGGAGCGACACCCCCGAGCGACGACCTGCAGAGACTCATCACGGCGGCCCGTGAGGACCCGGCGCGGCGGGTCTGCGTCGCGGTCGAGCGGATCGAAGCGCTCGAAGCCGGGGCGGTGGTCCGGCCGGCCGCCGGCGTGAGTACCCCCCGGCCCGGCATGCGCCGCGAGCAGGTGCCGGCGGAAGGCGCGTGGATCCGTCTTCGCACCGGAGGAGGGGTGTGCGAGTACCCCGGCGGCGGCAGGCGCAGCCCGCTCTCGTGCGAGCGCCCGCCCGACGCACTCCGGGGCGGGGCCGCGGCCGCCGGGTGCGGCCGCTCGCGTCGGTCCCGGCCGCGATCGCCCGCGAGCACGTCGGACGTCCTGATCTGGCTCGAGAGACCCCTGGGGCCTGACCGCGTAGTCGCCGCGCATGCCTGATACGGTTGCCGCATGCAGCCTGGGAGATCGCCGGCGCCGGAGCGTAAGGCGTGACTGTCGTCCGCCTGCTGATCCTCGGCGTCGTCATCGGCTCCAACAACCTCGCCGCGGGCCTCGCCCTCGGAGCCCTGGGTCAGGCGGAGCGCGCCCGGCGCGTGGTCCTCGTCTTCGGCGCCTTCGAGTTCTGCGTCCCTCTTGTGGGCCTCGCGATCGGCCGGGCTTCGACGCGCTGGATCGAGCGCCAGGCCGGCTGGGTGAGCGTCGCGCTCCTTGCCGTCGTCGGTCTGTGGATGGTGTGGAGCAGCCTGCGAAAGAAGGACAGCGACGAGAGACTGGCCCGCCGGGCGACCACGTGGGGCGGCCTGGTCGTGCTGGCCGCCGGCCTCAGCATCGACAACCTCGTCGTCGGCTTCGGCCTCGGCTTACGGGCCTACGACCCTGTGACCATCGCCGCGACCATCGCCGCCTTCTCGATGCTGTTCGCCTGGGTCGGCATGAGAGTCGGCGACGTGAGCCGGCGCCACTGGGAGCAAACGGCCGGAGTCGTCGCCGGCGCGCTGCTGATCCTGGTCGCCGGCATGGAGGCGGTCGGGGTCATCTGAGCGGCGGGCGCGCGACCGTCAGTCCTGCTCGTGACGCCGCATCCAGTCGTTGACCGCCTTCTCCGCGTCGGCCTTCGCGTACCCGTACCGCTCCTGCAACTTGCCGATGAGACGGTCCTTCTTGCCGCCGATCTCGTCCATGTCGGCGTCGGTCAGCTTGCCCCACTCCTCACGCGCGCTGCCCGCGAGCTGCTTCCATTTGCCTTCGATCACGTCCCAGACCATGCCGTCGCACCTCCTCCTGTCGGGTCGCTGGGGCCGCACCCAGCGTCGACCATCCCCATACCCGCCTGAACGCGTTCGAAAGGTCGGGACGTTGACGCCGACCACGCGCAGAGCGCCTGTCGAGAGCCCCGTCGCGACCTCCGGCGACGGGGCGAGGGTGCGCTCACCGAAGCCACGGCACCCTCATCCCGCGGCCGCGCCCCAGCGCCGCCGGCCACGCCCCAGCGCCGCCGGGCACGCCGGCCGGGTATGCTCTCGGTCGAGAGCGTGAGCGCGGCGGACACACGACCCGGGAGCGCACCCATGACGAACAGCGGCGAGACGATCGAACTGCGCGACATCCCCTTCTCTCTCGATGCCGACCGGCTCCTGGAGCAGCAGAGGCTGAGACCGGGGACCGACCACGCCGAGACGTTCCTGGGCCTTGTCGCCCAGATCCGGGAGGTCGCGCGACCGAAAGCGATCTACCAGGTCTCCTACATCGAGGAGAAGGCGGAGGACTCCGTGGTCCTGAACGGCGTGAGGTTCACCAGTCGCGCCCTGAGGCGGAACCTCGACCCCGTCGAGCGCGTCTTCCCCTTCGTCGCCACCTGCGGCACCGAGGCCGATGCGATCTCGGCGCCGCCCGACGATCTGCAACAGGCGGTCTGGCTGTGGAGCCTCAAGGAGGTCCTCGTGGACGCGGCCGCGGACCACCTCTGCGAGCATCTTGCCGCCCGCTATCGCATCGCCCGGCACTCGGTCATGTACCCGGGCTCGGGGGACGTCGGGGTGTGGCCCATCGAGCAGCAGCGCGAGTTGTTCTCCGTCTTCGGGGACGTCGAGGCACTCATCGGCGTGAAGCTGACGGACTCGATGCTGATGATCCCGACGATGTCGGTCTCGGGGGTCGTCTTCCCCACCGAGAGCGATTTCGAGAGCTGTCAGATCTGCCACCGCGAGGGCTGCCCCAGCCGCAAGGCTCCCTTCAGCGAGGAGGTCTGGCAGGCGGTCTGCGAGGACTGACCCGGCACGCGGCTCCCGCTCCACGCTCCCGCCGTTTCAGCCGGCGTGCTTCGGGACAGGAGCATGACGACGGTGTGACCACGACCAGGGAGCGCGCCCATGGCGACCATCGGCGAGACCATCGACCTTGCGGTCCCCCTCGAGACCGCTCGCACCAGATGGGCCGACTACGTGACCGGCATGGTCATCGGCTCCGGCAAGGGGCCCGGGGAGCACGAGCATCCGTTCCGCTGGCGCAAGTCCGAGCAGGATGCCGAGGGAGGGGCGATCCAGTTCGTCACCGTGGCCGACGGCGTCACGCGCCTCACGGTGGCGCTCGACTTCCCCGAACTCGAGGCCGACGACCGGGAGGCCGCCTCCGAGATCGACAGGTTGCGCGGCTTCCTGCAGTACGACCTCGAGCTCTTCCGCGAGTTCGCCGAGGGGAGACTGCGGATCGGCGGCTGAGCGCCGGTCCCTCCAGCCGACCGCCGGCGCCCGCGGCCGATCGCGGGCGCCCCCCCAGCCGGAGTGTCAAGCTATCGCGAGCCGCCCCGCGCGACGCTACAGGTTGACCACCGTGCCGGCGCCGAGCATGGTCTCGGTGATCGCGTACATGTTCGAGATCTCTCCCGCCGCGATCCTGTCCTTGAGCTCGAAGTGGCCGAGGCAGGTCCCGCACAGCAAGATCTTCACGCCCCGCGCCTCGAGACTGTGAAGGTCCTCGAGTGCCGGGGACTCCTCCACGGCGAGCTTCACCCCGCTGTTGTAGAAGATCAGCGTGTCCGGTGCGAAGCTCGCCTCCCCGAGCGTGTGCAAGAAGCTGCGCAGCAGGACCTCCCCCAGCTGATCGTCCCCGCGCCCCATTCGGTCGCTCGAGACCGCAACCACGACTGCACCGCCCTTCGGTGTCACGTGAACCCCGCCCGTCGAGCCGACATCAGTCCCGCCCATCGTCCCTCCTTCGTCTCCGGTCATCCGAGGACTTTGAATCCTGCCGCGTGCTCACTCTGGTCCGAGCGGCTCCGGCCCGTCCGCTCGTCTGCTTGCCTCGCCCGCGCCCGCGATCGCGTCGCTGCGCGTCGCCGCCGCGCTGCGCGTCGCCGCCGCGCTGCCGATCGTCGCCTCGCCCGCCCCGTCGGCCGACGGCATGTGCACGTCGCGGACACCGTCGGTGACCGTGCCGGACGCGCGCAGGATCGCCGCCGCCGGGGAGCGATCCGCCAGGCTCACGCTGAGGCAGACGCCGCACTGTGAGCTCAAGTTGCGAGGCACCGGGATGAGCCGGCAGCGGACACCGGCGCGAAGCAGCGCGGCCTCACCCTGCACCGCGTGATTGGCGGAGGGCACGAGGAAGAGCGTGTGCGTCGGCGGCCCGGCGCTCACCGGTGGCACCTCATCTCCGGGCCGCCCGTGCCAAAGCACCGACGCCGGCCAGCGTGCACGCGACGTCGTCCTCCGTCGTGAAGGCGCCCAACGAGAGCCTCACCGTCCCGTCGGGGAATGTGCCCATGGTTTCGTGCGCGATGGGGCTGCAGTGGAGCCCGACCCGGGCGGCGATAGCGTGCTCCTCGTCGAGCCGGCGGCCGACCTCGCCGGGCTCCATCCCCGCGATGGTGAAGGACACTGTCGAGAGCTGCCGGTCGGGGTCGCGCGTACCGTAGACGCGCACCCCGGGAAGCTCGCCGAGGCCGGCGAGCAGGCTCGCGGTCAGCTCGGCCTCCCGCGCGCGGAGTCCCGCCACCCCGCGCTCGAGGATCCACTCGACGCCCGCCGCGAGTCCCGCCAGACCGACCACGTTCAGCGTGCCGCTCTCGAACTTGTCGGGGAGGAAGTCGGGCTGGGCCTGCGACTCCGAGCGGCTCCCCGTGCCTCCCCGGACGAGCGGCTCGAAGTGCGCGAGGTCGACCCCTTCCCCGATGACGAGGCCTCCCGTCCCCATCGGCCCGAGCAGCGCCTTGTGCCCGGTGAACGCCAGCAGGTCGGCGCCGAGGTCCGCCAGCGTGAACGGGAGGGCGCCCACCGACTGCGCCGCGTCGACGAGCACCAGCGCCCCGTGCCGGCGCGCGATCGCCGCGACCTCGCACACCGGCAGGATCGTGCCGACGACGTTGGAGGCGTGCGTGAGAACGACCAGCTTCGTCTCGGGCCGGAGGACGCGCTCCACGGCCGCGGTGTCGAGGACCCCGTCGGGCGAACACGGCACCACGGTGAACGCGATCCCTCGACTCTCGAGGGCACGGAGCGGGCGCATGACCGAGTTGTGCTCCATACCGGTCGTGACCACGTGCTGCCCGGGGCGGAGCAGCCCCTGCAGGGCCAGATTCAGAGCGTGGGTCGCGTTCATGCAGAAGACGAGCCGCAATGGGTCTTCGAGGCCGACCAGCCGCGCCACCGCCTCGCGGGCGCGGAAGACCGTTCGCGCCGCTTCGACCGAAAGCCGGTGCCCCGAACGGCCTGGGTTGGCACCGACGTCGGTGAGGAAACGGCGCATCGCGTCGGCCACCTGCGGCGGCTTGGGCCAACTGGTGGCCGCGTTGTCGAGGTAGACGACGGGCGGCGGCGCGTTCATGAACCGGCTCCGCGACCGCGGGGCGCGCCGCCCTGGGCGCCGCCCTGGGCGGCGCCCAGGGGATGCGCCGCAATCTCCGTGACGACCTGGGCGCCGAGACTGAATGTCATGGTCCTCCGATCGAACCGGGACGAGCGTGCGCCTCAGCTCGAAGGGTGCTCCGTGCTCGGGAAGAAGTGTCGCCCGCCCGTCTCGCTCACGA
>ENA-ORXD01001044-ORXD01001044.1-sediment-metagenome-genome-assembly--contig:-NODE-1044-length-26614-cov-4.245657_pt1 | contig 26614 bp, 21 predicted proteins | sample MGYA00237862_ERZ511471 | MGnify/ENA metagenome assembly ERZ511471 | reverse complement strand
ACGTCGCTCCCCGCGCAGTAGCCGAATCCGGCCCCGGTCATGGGGCCCATCCCTCTCGGTCCTGTCCTGTCTCCACCTGGCATCTCCGTGCCTCCTCGTGTGGCCTCCACAGGCCTCGCCGCGCGTCGGTCGCGGCGGCGGTCGCCCTGTGTCGTTATGAGCATATGCTCATTATAGACGCGCGTCGGCGAGTGTCAACCACCCAACACGTGGCGCCGCGGATCAGACGATGGGCCGGCCGGCCGCCCGACTCGGCAGCGCGACCGGGCAGGGTCTCGGAGGCGAGTGGAGGTACCTCGAAGCGGCGCGCCGGCGGCGGCTCGCGGTCAGCCCGCGCGCACGGGTCGGCCTGCGCGCAAGGGTCCGTCGCAGGGCAAGAGAGAGCGCGGCCGGCGGGGCGTCACGAGGCCCCGCCGATCGTCAGGCGTCCTCGCCTGCGGGCCCGCCTCCGGCAGCGGGCGCCTCGATGCCCCCGCGAGCGCCGCGGCGGCGGAAGGTCCCGCCGTCGACGCGCTCGGTCCACCCACCGCGGGTGGCCGTCCGCACGTCGAATCGCTCGACGTACGGCTTGATGTCGAGGAGCGGTGTGCCGTCGAGGACGTCGAGGTCGTCGACGGCCAGAATTCGGCCTCGGCGCTCGAGCACGCACACGACGCTGAGGCCGAGCGGGTTCGGGCGGTTCGGCGCCCGCGTGGCGAAGACCCCGCGCGGCGTGTCGTCGAGGAAGGGCGTGACCTTGAGTGCCGGCGGCCCGCTCAGGTGCAGCCAGTAGAGCAGGTGCACGTGGGAGAAGCCGTCGACATCGTCCAGCCCGGCGGCGTAGGGCGCGAAGACCTCGACCTCGCCCCGGCAGCCCTCGGCGCAGGCGGGCTGGATCGGAGTCGCCCCCGGGTCGCGGTGGGAGCTGCGGATGACACCGATCGGGGTGAGCGAGAGAGCGGGCGCGGCGCCGGCCGCCGTACCGGGCACGGCGCCGGCCGCGGTGCCGCGCGCGGCCCTGCCTGCGCCGCGTCCGGCATCGCCCGCCGCCGCGCGATCCGCCATCGGGTCCGGCCCGTGCGCCATCCCCCTACTCCCGGTCGCGGCCCTTGTTGCGGTAGAACTGGCGGGCGCTCTTGTGGATGATCTTCCACTTCCGCGCCTCCTCCTGGCGGAGGCGGACGTCGTTGCGCATCGCCGCGACCTGCGCCTCGCGCTGCAGCTTGTGCCAGCTCGCGAGGCGCTCGCCGGCGAGCTCGCCGGCGGCGACCGCCGCGGCCACCGCGCAGCCCGGCTCGCCGTCGTGGGCGCAGTCGGTGAAGCGGCACCCGCGCGCCAGGCTCTCGATGTCGTCGAAGGCGGCGGCCAGGCCGGCCGGCGCCTCGACCATGGCCACCGCGCGCAAGCCGGGCGTGTCGAGCAGCACACCGCCGCCGGGCAGCGGGACGAGCTCGCGCGTCACGGTGGTGTGACGGCCGCGGCCGTCGCCGGCGCGGACGGCGGCGGTCGCCTGCCGCTCCTCACCGAGCAGGGCGTTGATGATCGTCGACTTGCCGGCCCCGGAGGGACCGATGAGGGCGACGGTCCGCCCGCGGGTCGCGTAGCCGCGCAGCGTCTCGAGGCCGAGGCCGCTCAAGGCACTGGTGAGGACCACGTCGGAGCCGCGGGCCACCTCCTCCGCTTCGAGCCGGGCCGGCTCCGGCTCATCGGCGAGGTCGGCCTTGGCCAGCACGACGACCGGCACGGCGCCGCTCTCCCAGGCGAGCGCCAGCTCACGCTCGAGGCGCCGGGGGTTGCGCCCGCGGTCGATCGGGTGCACGACGAAGACCACGTCGACGTTGGCGGCGACGACCTGGAGGATGGACTCGGTCCCGGATGCCCCGCGGCGGAAGCTCGAGGCGCGGGGCAGGACGGCGACCACGAGGGCCGTCTCGTGGGTCGGGGCGGGGTCGAGCACGACCCAGTCGCCGGTGACGGGGAGCTCTTCGGGCGCGCCGGCCTCGCGGCGCAGCCGCGAGGCGAGGCCGGCGCGCACCGCGCCGTCGGCCGTCGCGGCCATGACGCTGCCGCGGTCGCCGCGCACCACGCGGGCCGGCACGTGGTCGGGCCCGGCGTGGGCATCGAAGAGCGCGCGCCAGCGATCGGAGTAGCCGAGGTCGTCGAGGGTGAGCGGAGCGTCGGCTCCGGAGATGTCAGGCACTGCGGGGTCCTTCCCGTCGAGGTGCCCCGCCCGTGGTCTAGGCGCGGCGCACCGGTGTGGAGGCGTGATGAGCGGCGAAGCTGAGCCGCGCTGCCGTGGCACTCTTCGTCATGTCCGCCTCCTTCCGGTAGCCATCGCTGCGACGTCCATTGTACCTCGCGGCGCGGCAGAGCGGGGGCCGCACCCCGGCCGCGCGTCGTGGTCGAGCTCCCGCCGGCGGCCTGCGGCTACGCGTCGTCGTCGAGGTCTTGCCGGCGGCCTGCGGCTACCCGTCGTCGTCGAGGTCTTGCCGGCGGCGGAGGTACTCCTCGCGCTCGATCTCGCCGGCGGCGTAGCGTCGACGCAGGACGTCGCGCGCATCGTCCCGCCGCGTGCGCGGCGCCTCCTGATGACTGCCGGCCGTGCCCGTGGTCAGCGCCCGCACGAGGTAGACGAAGCCGATCACCACCCCGGCGGCGAACAGCACCATGAAGAGGAGCATGAGCCAAGCCCCCGCTCCTCCCCAGCCATACCAATCCCACATCATCTCGGCCACCTCCCGGAGGCGCGCGTCGTAGGCGTTCGACGGCCGCGACACAAGCCACGGCCGCTCCAGACTCGCTTGCCCTGCACGGGGCGAGGACAACCCGTTAGCCGCCCGGTAGGATGACGGCCGTGAGCCTGCCGCCATGGACGCCGTACACGCTGCGCCGGGTCTGGGCGCCCGCCCTGTACCAGGGCGGGCGCGTCCGCCGGCGCTACTTCGAGGGCTGGTACTTCAAGTGCGTCGACGGTGACGCGCAGCGCGCGGTGGCGGTCATCCCCGGCGTGTCGTACTCGCCCGACGGGCGCCTGGCCCAGTCCTTCGTGCAGGTCCTGCGCGAGGGCGGCCGCACGCGGTTCTTCTCCTTCCCCGCGGCCGCCTTCCGCTTCGAGCCGTCGCCGCCGTTCCGCATCTCGGTCGACCGTTGCGCCTTCTCGGAGGCGGGCATGACGCTCGATCTCGCGGACGACGAGGGTGCGGTCCGCGGGGAGGTCGCCTTCGGACCGTGGTCGCCGTGGCCCGTCACCCTGCGCGCGCCCGGCATCATGGGCTGGTACCGCTACGTGCCGCGTATGGAGTGCTACCACGGCGTGCTCTCGTTGGACCACGAGCTGCGCGGCTCACTGACGGTCGACGGGGACGAACTGCGTCTCGACGGCGGCCGCGGCTACGTCGAGAAGGACTGGGGCCGCAGCTTCCCCAGCTCGTGGGTGTGGCTCCAGTCCAACCACTTCGGCCACCCCGGCGTCTCGGTGACCTGCTCGGTCGCGAAGATCCCGTGGGTGCGGGGGAGCTTCGTCGGCCACATCGCAGGGCTGCTGCTCGACGGCCGCCTGCACCGCTTCGCCACGTACACCGGCGCCTCCCTGACGGCCGTCGAGACCCGGCCCGGCGGCGTCCACGTGGTGCTGCGCGACACCCGTGAGGAGCTCGAGATCGACGCCGAGGGCGCCGCCCCCGGCGCTCTCAAGGCGCCGGTCCTCGGCGCCATGGAGGGTCGCGCCGACGAGGCCCTGGGGGCGACGGTGCGGGTGCGCCTGCGCGAGCTGCGCGCCGGACGCCCCCTCGTGGCCTTCGAGGGCGAGGGAGCCCACGCCGGCCTCGAGATCATGAACGAGCGCGGCGAGCTGACGCCCGAGGCGTCACGAGGAGGGCGGCGACGGGCCTGAGGTCGGCCCCGGGGCGCGGCACGAGGGCCGCCCGCAGAGGGAGGCGCTCGGCCCCCGGGGCGCGGCACGAGGGCCGCCGGCCGCGCCGCCGGCCGGCGGGGGCGCGGCTCAGGGGCCGCCCGCCGACCCACCGAGGGGCGGCTCGTCGGCCGCGCCCACAGGCACGTCGGCGGGCGGCGTGCCCCCCGCTCCGCTCGCCCAGCTCGCGCCGGCGGCGGCGATCACGACGGCGACGATCGCCGCCACCTCGACCGGTGACAGCCGCTGACCCAGGATGACGAGACCCGTCAGGGCCGCGACCGCCGGCTCGATGCTGAGCAGCACACCGTAGGTCGCGGCGCGCACGCGGCTGAGGGCGAAGAGCTCGAGGAAGTAGGGCAGGGCAGACGAGAGCAGTGCCACGGCGAGGCCCAGGCCGAGTGCCTCGGGCGCACCGAAGAAGCCGGCGCCCGAGACGGCGAGGAGCGGGGTGAGCAGGACGGCCGAGCCGATCAGCATCAGGGTCACGACCGAGAGCGGAGCCATGGCGGTGACGGCGCGCTTCGCCAGGAGGAGGAAGGCCGCCCAGGCACACGCCGCGCAGAGCGCGAAGAGCAGGCCCGTCGTGCTCACGTCGCTCGTCGGGCCGGCGAGAAGGACGACCCCCACGCCGGCCAGCCCGATCCAGACGAAGTCGACGAGCCGCCGCGAGCCCAGCACGGCGACCGCCAGCGGGCCGAGGAACTCGACCGCGACGACCACGCCCAGCGGTGCCCGCGAGATGGCCGCATAGAAGCTCAGGTTCATGAGCAGAAGGGTGACGGTCAGCGCGGCGACGGGCAGACGGTCGCCGACCGGAGGGAGGCGCACGGAGCGCGGCCGCATCGCCCCCAGCAGCACGGCGGCGAGCGCGGTGCGCAGCCACAGCGCCCCGACCACGCCGATCGACTCGATCAGCCGTGCGGCCAGCGCCGAGCCGGTCTGCATCGTCAGCGCGATCACGACGACGAGGAGCGCCGCCGAAGCCGACGCGCGGCGGCTGTCGTGGAGGGTCCCGGGCGTCACCGCGCCAGCCTAACGGGCCGTGAGCCGGCGGCGCCAGCCTGACGGGCCGTGCGCCGGCGGCGCCAGGCACGCCGGGGTGAGGCTGCCGGACGTGGGGCGACGGGCGAGCGCGACGCCTCCACGTTGCCCCCGCGGACGACGGGGCGCAGTTGACGAAGGCCCCGCGGCCGGGTACACGTGGAGCAGCGGGTACCACCGTTGGGGACGAAGGGGGACCGATGCCGGGCGAGCCCTGCACGGCGCCGTCGCTGCACGCCTACGTGGTGCCGCCGGCACTCGCACCGGCAGGCCCCACGCCGAGCTTCGCCGCGCTGCGTGCGCGGAGCCTTCTGCGCTCGGTCTTCGTCGCCGCCGCCGCAGTCGTCGCCCTGCTCGTGCTGGCCGTCGGCCTCGCGGGCTCGCTCGACGCTCCCGGGTCCACCCCTGCCGGCGGCGGCCCGGCCGAAACGGTGATGCGCTCGGTGACCGAGATCCACGTGCAAGGCGTCGACGCCTCGGGGACGGTGCGGACGGCGCTCGGCACCGGCGTCGTCATGAAGGCCGACGGCCTGATCGTGACCAACGACCACGTCATCACCATGGCAGGCGGCCAGGTCTCGGCCAGCGTCAGAGTGGTCGCCGCCGACGGCCGCGCGGCCGTCGCCGGCTTCGTCACCCGCGTGCCCGACCTCGACCTCGCCTTCATCGAGGTCGAACTCGATGGGCTGATCCCGGCGACGTTCGCCACCGACCTCGCTGCGATCGAGACGGCGGCCCCCGTCTTCGCCGTCGGGGCGCCCGGGGAGTTCGCGGAACCGGTGTCGGACGGCATCGTGACCGAGGTGCTCGAGAACATGGCCGTGCCGCAGCGCCCCGGCCTCGACACCCTGATCGAGTCCTCGACCCAGCTCGACCAGGGGTTCTCCGGCGGCCCGCTGGCCGACGCCGAGGGGCGGGTCATCGGCATCAACGTGGCCACCCTGGGCGTCGAGCAGGGTACGCGCACCCTGGGTCTCGCGATCCCCAGCGCGGTCGTCCTCAAGGCGGCGGCCGAGCTCTCCGCTCCGCCGCCCCCGCCGCGGGCTCCGCCGGACCGCAAGACCCCCGGCACGCTGCGCCGGGCCCTGGTCGGCACGCGGTGACGCCGGCTACCGGCCGGGTGCCGGCCGGTCGCCGGGTGACTCGCCGGCAGAGCATCGGCCGGCCGACGCCCGGCGCTCAGTACCTCGAGAGGCCGGCGATCGGCCGGCCGGCCGGCATCTCATCGAGCGGCAGACTGTAGAACGTGCCTCCCGTCCGGTAGGTGTCGACGACGGCGCGGTCGAGCAGGTCCTCGTCGCCCGGCTGGGGGCCGTCGTGGAGGCGGACCTCGCCGGTGTCCGCGAGGAACCAGCCCCAGCGGTGCTCGCCCTCGGCGACGAAGAGCGTGTCGAGGCGCGCCTGCGCCGCGGCCCTGAGGACCTCGTCGAGCCCGGTGACGGCCGCGCCCCTGGCCGCCCCCTGGGCGTAGCGCTCGAGGGCGGCCTCGCGACGCCCGACCACGACCGACTCCACGAGCGGCCAGGCGGCCGCGTGCAGCCGGTCCTCGGGTAGGTCGTCCGGGCTCCCGTCGACGGCTCCGTCGAGGACGTGGCCGTGGCTGGTCAATCCCCTGTAGACGGCGAGGACGTGCTCGACGCCGGCGAGCACGAGCGGCAGGCCGGAGCGCCCCACCGCGCCCACCACGGCGCGATCCACCTCGCGCAGGTACTCGACGACGCGTTCGCGCTCGTCCTCGCGGCCGGCGCCGTGGCCGTGATAGATCGCCGCCCGCGAGACGTCGCGCCGCGGGCCGACCTTGGCATGCAGCTGCTTCTCCACGACGAGGAAGCGCTGAGTGTCCTCGATCCCCTTGGGGGCGCCAGGGAGCTCCCGCGCCTCGAGCCGATGACGCGACCCCTCGAAGAGGCGCACGCCGCTCAGGCTCAGGGCGAGGAGATGGAAGGGCTGGTCGGGCCAGAGGCCCTCGAGCAGCGGCCGCAGGTGGCATCGCCCGCCGACGACCACGAGCTCTCGCAGCGCGTACGGCAGACGGAAGTCGCGCGACCAGCCGGGGGCCAGGTACATCGCCAGCCCGTCACCCTGATGCCTCCAGAACACGCCTTCGTCGAGCCGCTCGCGCCCCGGCTGCAGCAGCGCGTGCGCGTCCGGCGTGCGCAGTCCGAGCGCCAGCAGGCGCTCCTCGGCCCAGTCGAGCAGGTTCTTCAGGCGCGGCCGGTCCTGCTGCGTCTCGGCCCCTTTGCGATGTGCCGGCATGAAGAGCGACACGCAGGGCGCGTCGCGCGGCACGAGAAGCTCGTCGATGTCGACGCCGGTCGGGATCTCCATGAGCCTCCCTCCGTCCGATCCGTGGAGCGCCGGCGGCGCCCCCACTGCGGGCACGGTGGCCCAGGCTACGACTTGACGGCGACCAGCGAGACCCCCAGGTCCTCCTCGACCTCGCGGATGCGGCCGAGCTGACGCTCGTCCGCCTCGGCCGGGTCGACATCGTGGCACGAGAAGGCGAGGATGGTGACCCCGAGCTCGCGCTCGAGCGCCGCGACCTCCCCCAGTTCCCGCTCGCCGAGCTTCGTCGCAAGACTGCACAGCATGGCGCTCACTCCCTCCGCAACAGTCGACGACCCCGGCCTACCCGCCCGCGCCGACAATGATGCGTTGGGCAACGACCTGGGAGGGCGATGCCCGCAACCCGGCAAGGCCGCGGCGGGCCGTGGTCCGGACCGACGATCGGGGCCGGGCGACGGTCTTGCCGGCGAGGCCGGAGGCGGCAAGGGTCGGCGACGGCGACGGGAGCCCGTCGCAGCGACGCCGGCGGGGGGACCGGGAGCGGCGACGCCGGCCGGACCGGGAACGGCGACGCCGGCGGGGGCCGCTCTCGGCGGCCCCCGCCGGCGTCGCTCAGCTGCGCCTCAGCGACCGCCGCGAGGGGTCACCACCCGCCGCGGTTTCGCCTGAGGCCGATCAGTAGTTCTCGGCGAAGAGCTCGAAGTACGACTGCGGGTGCGTGCAGGTCGGGCACACCTTGGGCGCGCTCGGGCCTTCGTGGACGTACCCGCACTTGCGGCACATCCACTTCACCTTGTCTGCCTTCTTGAAGACCTCGTCGTTCTCGACGTTGGCGAGCAGCTTGCGGTAGCGGGCCTCGTGCATCGCCTCGGCCCTGGCGACCATGCGGAAGGTGGTGGCGATGTCCTTGAAGCCCTCGCTCTCGGCGACATCGGCGAACGCCGGGTACAGCTCGACCCACTCCTCGTGCTCGCCGGCGGCTGCGGCGGAGAGGTGCTCGGCCGTGGTCCCCTCATAGGGCCCCGCCGGGTAGGCGGCCGTGATCTCGACCGTGCCGCCCTCGAGATGCTTGTAGAACCGCTTCGCGTGCTGGCGCTCATGCTCGGCGGTCTGCAGGAAGATGTCGGCGATCTGCTCGAAGCCGTCCTTCTTCGCCGCCTTCGCATAGAACGTGTAGCGGTTACGCGCCTGGCTCTCGCCGGCGAAGGCCTTGAGCAGGTTCTGCTCGGTCTGCGTGCCCTTGATGCTCGGCATTCACAAGCTCCTTCTGTCGATGTGGGACCCAAGTAGTCTACATTGCGGGCCGCCCGGGTCAGAACCTTTCCAGCCACGAGTGCTCCGGTGGGACGCTCCGCCCTCCGCTCCCCCCTGTCGTCGCGCCGAGGAGACGATGCACGGCCGAACGTCAGAGACGCGCCTTCGAGCACGGCGCGCCCGTCGCCGCCGTCGCGGCGCTCGCGCGGTGGTCAGAGGCGGCGAGGCGCCCCCGTGCGGGTGTCGGGCGCGGGGCGCCCAATCGAGTCGGGGCGCCGCGTCGCAGCCGGGCGCCGCATCACGGCAGGCTGCCGCATCGCGGCGGGCGCCCGCTACTTCGCCGTGCAGCCGCAGCGACCGCGGTAGACGATCTCGACGCGGTCGACGGAGTAGCCGTGCGTCGCCAGCTCGGGCAGTCGCAGGCAGCACTTCATGGGGCTCGCGCAGGCTGCGCCCTCAGGCTCGCACCCCTGCCCGCACGACCGCAGGCAGGCGTGCATCTCGGGGGCCGGCACGTCGACGATGCGGCCGCAGTCGTCGCAGACGTGGTGGTAGTGCACGGTGACGTTGGTCTCGAAGAGGGCCGCTCCGGGGCCGAGACGCACCTCGGAGATCTCACCCATCCCGACCAGGTCGGTGAGCACGTTGTACACGGTCGCCAGCGAGATCTCGGGCACGATCAGCTGGGCGGCGGCGTGCACCTCCTCGGCCGTCGCGTGCTGCGCCCCGCGCTCGAGGACCGTGACGACCGCCCGCCGCTGCGGCGTGACGCGCCAGCCGCGCTCGCGCAGATGAGGGAGGAGGGCGCCCGGCTTCATGCCCTCAGGGTACTGCGGACGGTGACGTTTGACGAGCCCCTCCGCACGCCGGCCGGCACCGCACTCAAGCCTGCGGGGCGCAGCCGCAGCAGTGACCGTGGAAGATGATCTCGACGCTCTCGGCGACGCAGCACGACGCCGCCAGCTCCGGCAGTTGCAGGCAACAGAGCTCGTCGGCGACCGACACGTCGGCGACGCGCCCGCACGTGTCGCAGATGCAGTGGTAGTGACTGGCCACATTGACATCGAAGAGAGCCGCGCCGCGGCCGAGGCGCACCTCGGCGACCTCGCCCATCTCGACCAGTTCGGTGAGCACGTTGTACACGGTCGCCAGCGAGATCTCGGGCACGATGAACTGGGCGGCGGTGTGGACCTCTTCGGCCGTCGCGTGTCGTGCACCGCGCTCGAGGACCGTGACGACCGCCCGTCGCTGCGGCGTGATACGCCAGCCGCGCGAGCGCAGGCGCAGGAGGAGTTCGCCTTCTTTCATGGTTCCAGAATAGCGCCCGAGGTGGTCCTTGGCGAGCGGGCTCAGGCGCGGCCGGCCGGCCTGCGGCCCAGCCGGCTGCCGGACCGGCGCCCCCCGATGTCGCGCACGACGCTGAGCACGACGTCCTCCCCGCCCTCCGAGAGGACCCCGCGCGAGCTCACCTCGACGGGGAAGAGGGTGCCGTCCGCGCGCCGGTGCACGGCCTCGAAGAGCAGGCCGCCGTGGGCCGCCTGCTCGAGTTGCTCGAGGATGTGCACCTTGGCGTCCGCCCGCAGGTCGAACATCGTCAGCTCGCGCAGGCGCTCGGGCTCGTACCCGTACGCCGCCTCGGCGGCCCGGTTGGCGTCGAGGATGCGGGCGTCGCGGCGGCGCACGACCAGCATGATGTCCGGCGCCGCCGTCCACAGCAGCTCGTAGCGCTGCAGCAGCGCCTCCGAGGCCCGGCGCGCGGAGATGTCCTGGATGATCCCGACCAGATACGGAGGCTCGTCGTCGCCGGTCCGGACCAGCGACATCGTGAGGCCGGCCCACGCCTCCCGCCCGTCGCGGCGGATGTAGCGTTTGTCCAGGGTCGCGCTCGTCGCCTCCCCGCGCTTGAGCGCCTCGACCAGGCGAAGCTGCTCAGTCAGGTCGTCCGGGTGGGTGATCTCCTGGAACCGCCGGCCCTCGAGCTCGGCGCGCGTGTAGCCGAGCAGCTGGCAGAAGCGCTCGTTGACGCGCAGGAAGCGGCCGTCGAGCGCGACGTGAGCGACCCCGACGGCCGCCTGCTCGAAGGTCGCCCTCAGGCGGCGCTCGCTGCGGCGCAGGTCGACCGCCAGACGCTCGCGCTCGCGCTCGATGCGCTTGCGCTCGTCGATGCGCCGCAGGTAGGCGCTGATGCCGGTCGACGTCGGGTACACGCGCGTCTCGAGCCAGCTGTGGGTCACCGGCGAGAACCGCTCGAAGACCGACGGCTTGCCGAGCTCCATCGCCTCCCGGTAGTGCGTCTCGAGCGTCGTCCCGAGGAGCTCGGGCCACACCTCGAAGGGTGTGCGCCCGATGAGCTCCTCCGTCGTCGCGCCGCTGATCTCGGCGGCGAGAGCGTTGACGTAGACGTAGCGGTAGCCCCAGTCCATGGCGAGGAAGCCCTCATCGATCTCCTCGAGCAGCGCCCTCAGCCGCGCCTCTCGAAGCTCCTCGATCGGTTGCAGGTCGCCGGTGGCCGGCTCGAAGCTGGAGACCGGACAGGACTCGTGCAGGCCGTGCTTCTCCATGCGCAGACGCACGCCGTCGTCGGCCTCCACACGAAGCTCGTCCATCAGCCGCGCCATGAGAAAGAGGCCGCGGCCACCGGTCCCCATGACGTCGGGTAGCTGATCGAGGTCGATGGCGGACACGTCGAAACCGCGCCCGTGGTCGACGACTTCGGTGATGACCGCGTCGCCGGTGAACCGCACCGAGACCTCCATCGCCGCGCTGGCTCCACTGTGACGGATGACGTTGGTGCAGGCCTCCGTGAGGCAGAAGACGACATCGTCGATGATCGCGTCGTCCGTGCAGAGCAGCCGCAGGTAGTCGCGGATGCGCTCGCGGGCGCGCAGCAGCCGAGCCGGCTCGAGCGGCAGCTGGAACCGCAGTTCGGGCCAGGCCCGCCGACTCGACTCCTTCTGGATCACCGTTCTAAGCCCGACTGCCGCACGAGGGCCGCCGCCGACGCCGACGGCCTCACCCTGACCTGGTCCTCCACCCTCGCTCCTCGCCGAGACTCTGCCTACAGCTAAGCCTTCCCCGAGAGCGGCACGCTTCAACGCCGGCACCGCTGTGATTGAATCACTGCTGAAGACGGCGGCGGAACGGGAGGCACCCATGGACTGGACGCGCGCGCTGGCGACGACCGAGGCCGAGTACGTCGAGCGGCACGCAGGCTCGCGCCAGGCGATGGCGCGGATGGCCGCGTGGATGCCCGGCGGAGACACGCGGTCGACGACGTGGTTTCGCCCCTTCCCCGTCGTGATGGACCACGCCGACGGTGCAGAGATGACCGACGTCGACGGCAACGTGCTGCTCGACTTCCTCGGCAACTACACCGCCCTCGTCCACGGGCACCGGCCGTCGTTCATCCTCGACGCCATCGGCGGTGCGCTCGAGCGTGACGTGCTCTTCGGCGCCCCGATGCCCGAGCAGGGCGAGTTGGCGCGCCGCATCGTCGAGCGTCTCGCATCTGCCGAGCAGGTCCGGTTCACGAACTCGGGCACCGAGGCCGGCATGGTAGCGGCGCGCATCGCGCGCCGCTTCACGGGACGAGAGCGGCTTGCCGTCGCCGAGCACTCCTACCACGGCTCCTACGAACCGCTCGTCTGGGAGGCGGCGCCCCGCACCGGCACGGCGACGTTCCCCGTGAACGACATCGCCGGCGCGGAGCGGGCTCTCGACGAGGCCGGGCCGCTGGCCGCCGTCTTCCTCGAGCCGGTCCTCGGCTCCGGCGGCGTCATCGTAGCGGACGACGACTTCCTCGCCTTCCTGCGGGAGTACACGCAGTGCAGCGGCGCCCTCCTCGTCTTCGACGAGGTGATGACCTTCCGCCTCGGCTACGGCGGTCGGCAGGAGGCGACCGGCGTCGCGCCCGACCTGACGATGCTGGGCAAGATCGTCGGCGGCGGCATGCCCGTCGGCGCCGTCGCCGGGCGCGCCGACGTGCTCGCCGTGACCGACCCGAGCCGGCCGGGGAGCATGGAGCACAGCGGCACATTCAACGGTCACCGGCTGACGATGGTCGCCGGTGCGGCGAGCCTCGACGCGCTCGACCGCCCCGCGGTCGAGCGCCTGAACCGGCTCGGCGACCGGCTCCGCGACGGGCTCATCGCCGCGGCCGCGGCCTCGAAGGTGCCGGTCTCCGTCACTTCGTGCGGGTCCCTGCTCAACCTGCACGCGGCGGCCGGGGTCACGACCCCGGCGCAGGCCCACGAGGCCGCGCACTCCGACCTGGCCCGCTACCTGCACCTGGCGCTCATCGACCGCGGCGTCTTCATCGCCCACCGCGGCGAGATGTGCATCTCAACGGCGATGAGCGAGGAGATCGTCGACCGTGCGGTCGCCGCCGTCGCCGACGCGCTCGTCGAGGCCGAGCGGCTGGAGGGACTCGCGTGACGGTCGCCGACCGCGAGAGCCGTCGCCCGGCTGCGCCCGCGCCACGCATGAACGCCCCCGCGATCGAGGAGGGTCGACCATGAACACCGAGGTCATCGTCAGCTGCGCCGTCACCGGCGGTACCGAGCCCGTCGCCCACCGGCCGAAGACGCCGGCCGAGATCGCCGCCGCGGCCATCGAGGCGGCCGAGGCCGGCGCCGCCGTCGCCCACATCCACGTGCGCGACCCCGAGACCGGCGCCGCCTCGCGCGAGGTCGCGCTCTACCGCGAGGTCGTCGAGCGCGTGCGCGCCGGCGGTGTCGACGTCATCATCAACCTGACCACCGGCATGGGCATGGACATGGTGGTGGAGGACGACGACCCCACCCGGGCGGCGCCCGGCAGCGACATCGTCCCCGCCCTCGAGCGCATCCCGCACGTCGAGGAGCTGCTGCCCGAGATCTGCTCCTTCGACTGCGGCGTCTACGTCTTCGGCGAGAAGACGGTCTCGATCACGACCCTGGAGATGGCGCGCAAGCTGGCGCGTCGCTTCAAGGAGCTCGGCGTCAAACCCGAGCTCGAGGTCTTCGACATGGGCAACATCGAGATCGCCCGCCTGCTGCACGCCGAGGGTCTGCTCGACGACCCGCCCTACTTCCAGCTGTGCCTCGGGGTCATCGGCAACGCGCCGGCGACGCCCCACGCGATGAAGGCGATGGCGGAGATGCTGCCGCCGGGCGCCGTATGGTCGGCGTTCGGCGTCTCGCGCTTCGAGATGCCGATGGTCGCCCAGGCGGTGCTGCTCGGCGGCAACGTGCGCGTCGGGCTCGAGGACAACCTCTGGCTCAGCAAGGGTGTGCCGGCGAGCAACGCGCAGCTCGTCGAGAAGGCGATCGGCATCGTCGAGAGCCTCGGCGGGCGCGCGGCGACGCCGGACGAGGCGCGCGCGAAGCTCGGCCTCAAGCCGCGCTGACCCCAGTCCGAGCCCTGCGGCGGCGGTCAGTCCGGCAGCGTGAGGCGCGCGGCGGCGTGGGCCTCCACCCAGTCCCAGTCCAGCGTCACGCCGAGCCCGGGACCGGAGGGGGCCGCGACCGTGCCGTCGGCGTCGGGCCGCAGCGGCTCGACGACCCCGTACTCCCAATGCTCGACGGGGAAGGGGAGCTCGAAGTAGCTCGTCCGGGGCGAAGCCAGCATCACGTGCAGATTGGCCGCCTGGCACAGCGTGTGGCCGTAGCTCACGGGCTCGTAGTCGAGCCCGAAGGCCGCCGCCACCCGGCCCAGCTGCACGAGCCCCGTCACGCCGAAGGTGCAGGTGGCCTCCGCACGCACGGCCGTCCAGGGAGGGTCCTTCAGCGCCTCCGCCACCTGCCGCGCGTCGTACATCGAGTAGCCGGCAGGCAGCAGCGGGACCTCGAGCGCGCGACGGAGCTCGCGATACCCGTCGAGGTCGAAGTCGGGCAGCGGCGCTTCATACCAGCGCGCCCCGAGCTCGTCGAGGCCGCGGCCGACGCGCAGCGCACCGTCGCGGTCGTACACGCCCTCGGCATCGTGCATGAGGGCCACATCGGGGTGCTCCCCGCGCAGCCGCTCAAGCAACGCGAGGTCCCTCGCGGGCTCGCCCCAGGCGTGCACCTTCACGGCGCGCAGCCCGGCGGCGCACGCCGCGGCCACCGTGTCGAGGTAGTCCTGCTCGCCCGCCAGCGTCGTGAGCGACGCGTAGGCGGCGATGCGGTCGCGCTCGCCGCCCAGCAGCTTCCACAGCGGCGCCTGCGCGCGGCGCGCGGCGATGTCCCACAGGGCGATGTCCATCAACGACAGCGGTGCCAGGGAGAACGGGAAGACGACCCCCGTGCGCAGGTCGTCGGCCAGCCCTTCGCGGTCGTCGACGTCGCGCCCGAGCAGGGCCGGCGACAGCGAGCGCAGCGCCTCGAGCACCGAGAGGTCGGTCGGGCGCGGCGTGTACGAGTCGTAGCCGGCGAGACCCTCGACCCCGTCCGAGTCGGTGAGCCTGACGATCGTCGTGGTCAGGTGACACACGCCCGCCTGCTCGGTCCAGCGCAGGCTGGAGCCGTGATCGGCCACGAAGGCCTCAAGGCGCTCCACGCGGGGCATCGCTTCTCCTTTCCGCCGGGGCGGGCCGGCCGCCGCGACCCGGCCTCAGCCGACCTTCGGCGCCGCCGCCGCGGCCTCGTCGACGCAGGCGGCGAGCGTCGCCCGGGCCGCCTCGTCGAGCAGCGGCCCGCGGGCCTCGGCGGCGTCGACGAGCTCGCGCACGCGCGCCGTCGCCTTCTCCAGCTCGCCGCGCCCCTTGACCTCCCAGTGCTCGTAGGACTGCCGGTCGGCGATCGTCGGGAAGAAGAGCTCTCCCGCCCGCAGGCGGCGGCGCGTCTCCTTCTCGACGAGGAAGTTGCCGGCGTGTCCGACCCGCTCCATGGCCTCTGCCATGATCGTCTCGTCACTGACCTCCACGCCGCCGAGGATCCGCAGGATCATCTGCGCGATCTCGTCGTCGATCACGATCTGCGGGAGAGACATGAGCCCGGCGCCTTGCAGCACGCCGATGCCGCCGGTCATGAGGTCGGGGAGGGCGGAGGCCACGGTGAGCCCCTTGAGCGCCTTCTCGTACGCGGCCTGGATGCCGGGGTACTTGGCGTCGGTGGCCATGGCCGGGGCGAGGCAGGGCACGCCGAGGTGGTGCGCCACCTCGGCGCACACCGCCGCGGCGAGGCCCGCCTCGAGGGCGCCGAAACAGTAGGTCGTCTCGCGCATGTCGAGCAGGCCGGGCCCGATGCCCATGACCAGCGGGGCCCCGGGCGCACGGAGCTGGATCGCCGTCGCCGCGCCGAGGAACTCGGCGACGTTCATCGTCGCCGCGCCGGCAGCGGTGATGGGCGCCGTCGCCCCGGCGATCGGCATCGGCAGGACGACGACGGGGATCCCGAGCGCGGCGAGGTCGGTCGAGGCGTCGAGCAGCTCGCTGTGGGCATGCAGCGGCGAGGCGGTGCAGCAGACGATGCTCGTGCGCGGCCGGAGACGCAGGTCGCCGCCGGCCGCCTCCGTCATCCTCATGAAGGGCTCGACCTGCCAGCGGCCCTCGATCTCGTGCTGCACGTGCATGCTCGTCCAGGTGAGCAGAGTCTCGAGCTCGGTCAGCGTGCGCCGCCCGTCGGCGATCTCGGTGGCCGTGCAGATCGCCCAGGCGATGGACGTCGAAGGCAGGGAGTCGAGCACCATCGCCGCCCGGCGGAGGTCGTCCAGAGTGCTGCGACGGCGTCGCCCGGTCTCCATGTCGAGCACCTCGGGCGGCGACCCCGAGTTGGTGAAGTGCGGCGCGCCCTCGGTCAGAAGGCAGTCGTCCTCCGGCGTCGCGCCGCCGAGGACGACGTCGCGCGGGCAGCCGTGCAGGGCCTGCTCGACGATCTCGCGCGGCAGCCGCGCGACCCCGCGCTCGCGGTCGACCGCGGCGCCCGCGGCGGCCGCCGCCTCGAGGGCGTCCCCCTCCCCGAACTGCATGCCGACGCGCTCGAGCAGCCCCAGCGCCGCGTCGACGATGCGCTCGCGCTCTCCCTCGGTGGTCCACTCGACCCGGGTCCTCATGGCACCTCCAGCGCAGTCGCCGCACGCCTCGCTCCCGCCGCGCCGCGGCGGGAGGTCCGCCATCCCCCGGCCGCCCCTGCGAGCACGGGGCTCGAAGTCTGTCGCCTCACCCGGCGAGGGTCAAGGGAGCGGCCGGCGGTCGCCGCCCACGGCGCCGCAGCATAAGATTCGGGCGGGCCGCCGCGGCCGAGCCGGGCCGGCGGCCGGGTGCGGGCCCGGCCCGACCGCGGCCGGACCCACCTCGAGGTGACGCAGACAGCCGACCGGGCGCCCGACGCCCGGCGAAAGGAGTGGCACGATGGCCTTCGCATTCGGTCCCAGACGAGGCGTGTACGCAGACATCGTCGAGGAGCTGACGAAGGGCGCGAGCCCCTTGACCGCCGACGAGCTCTCCCACTTCGAGACCCTCGACCTCGTCTACCGCTCGCTCTGTGCCCTGCTCTACAACTACGTGCCGATGTCCGGGCACCCCGGCGGCTCCATCTCCTCGGGGCGCTTCGTCGCCGGCATCCTCTTCGACGGCCTCGACTACGACCTCTCGGACCCCGACCGCGACGACGCCGACCTGGTCTCCTACGCGGCCGGGCACAAGGCGATGGGCCTCTACGCGATGTGGGCCCTGCGTGACGAGTTCGCGCGGGTCGCCGCTCCGGAGCTTCTGCCCGCCGACACGAAGCAGCGCCTGCGCCTCGAGGACCTGCTCGGCTTCCGCCGCAACCCGATCACCGCGACACCGCTCTTCAGGCGCTTCGGGGCCAAGGCGCTCGACGGCCACCCGACGCCGACGACGCCCTTCGTGCGGCTCTCGACCGGGGCCTCCGGGGTCGGAGTCGCGAGCTCGATCGGCCTCGCCTTCGGGGCCCGCGACCACTACGGCGCCGACGCGCCGCGCGTGCACATCGTCGAGGGCGAGGGCGGCCTCACCCCGGGGCGGGTGGGCGAAGCCCTGGCCGCAGCCGGCACCTCCTCGCTCGGCAACGTCGTCCTGCACCTCGACTGGAACCAGGCGTCGATCGACTCCGAGCACGTCTGCCGCGACGGGGTCCAGCCCGGCGACTACGTGCAGTGGACCCCGGCCGAGCTCTTCTACCTGCACGACTGGAACGTCGTCTACGTGCCCGACGGCCGCGACTTCGCCCAGGTGATCACGGCCCAGCGGCACGCGCTCGCCCTCGCCAACGGCCAGCCCACGGCGATCGTCTACCGCACGCTCAAGGGCTGGAGGTACGGGGTCGAGGGCAAGGCCTCGCACGGGGCCGGCCACAAGCTCTGCTCGGAGGGCTTCTACGCGGCCCTCGCCGAGCTGACCGCGGCGGGCGAGGCGGCGCCCGCCGAGCTCCCGACCTGCGACGCCGCCGACCCGCGCTGCAAGCGCGGCGCCGACGGCCCGGCCGCCCTCGAGGAGTGCTTCTGGAGCGCCCTCGAGCTCGTCCGCGGCCGCATCGAGGAGTGGCGCCCGACCGCAGCGGCGATGAGCGCCCGCACGGCGGCCGCGAAGGAGCGCCTCGTGGCCCGTGGCCGCCGGCCGCGCGCGGGCGCGCCGCGGGTCGCGGCCGCCTACGAGACGGCGGCCGCCTCGGCGACCGTGATCCCCGACGAGCTGCGCCTCACGCCCGGCGCCTCGACGACCCTGCGCGCCGAGCTGGCCCGCTGCCTCCATCTGCTGAACCGCGAGTCCGGCGGCGCCTTCCTCACCGCCGCCGCCGACCTGCTCGGCTCGACCAGCGTGAGCGCCATCGCCGACGGCTTCCCGGCGGGCCTCTGGAACGCCGAGACCAACCCCGAGGCGCGCCTGCTCTCGATCGGCGGCATCTGCGAGGACGCGATCAGCGGCGCCCTCTCCGGCATCTCGAGCTTCGGCCACCACATCGGCGTCGGCGCCTCCTACGGCGCCTTCCTCGCCCCTTTGAGCCACATCGCCGCGCGCCTGCACGCCATCGGCGCCCAGGCGCGCGAGGCCGTCTCCGGCGACCCCTACGACCCGATGATCCTCGTCTGCGGCCACGCCGGCCTGAAGACCGGCGAGGACGGCCCCACGCACGCCGACCCGCAGCCCCTGCAGCTCCTGCAGGAGAACTTCCCGCCCGGCACCGCGATCTCGCTGACGCCGTGGGAGCCGCAGGAGATCTGGCCGCTCGTGGCGACGGCGCTCGCCCGCCGGCCGGCGCTCATCTCGGCCTTCGTCACGCGGCCCAGCGAGACCGTGCTCGACCGCGCGGCGCTGGGGCTCGCGCCCGCCGAGGCCGCCGGCAGCGGCGTCTACGTGCTGCGCCGGCCCGCGGGCGAGCCCGACGTGACCGTCGTCCTGCAGGAGAGCGCGGTCACCTACGCCTTCGTCGAGCAAGCGCTACCGCTGCTGGCCGAGAAGGGCGTCGAGGCGCTGGTCTACTACGTCGCCAGCGCCGAGCTCTTCGACCTGCTGCCCGAGCACGAGCGGCGCGCCGTCTTCCCCGAGGAGCGCGCCGCCGAGGCGATCGGCATCACCGGCTTCACGCTGCCGACGCTCTACCGCTGGGTGCGCTCCGACGCGGGCCGCGCAGCGAGCCTGTACCCCTACCGCCACGGCCACTACCTGGGCAGCGGGCAGGGAGAGGTCGTGCTCGCCGAGGCGGGCCTCGACGGCGAGAGTCAGGCCCGGGCGATCGTCCAGTACGTCGAGGGACGCGCCGGCCGACGGTAGGAGGCGGCGGGGCGCCGCCGGGCCGGCGATAGGGGCGGCGGGGCGGCGCTGGGCCGACGGCACGGGCGGTCGGGTGCAGTCGCGGTCGCGCACCGAGCGTCCGGCGAGACGCTGGGGCCGGACGTGCGACGGCGCTACCGCTCCTCCAGCGCCAGTCCGATCGCCTGCCCGAGTCGCGCCGCACCCTCGGCGAGCTCCCGGGGCCCGTACATGGCGAAGCAGAGGCGCAGGCCGTGGTCGGCACGCGACACCGAGAACGGCGCGCCGCCGACGAACGACACCCCGGCCGCCTCGGCGAACGGCTTGAGCCGGGCGGCCGTGAGGTCCGGCGGGAGGCTCACCCAGACGAAGTACCCGCCCTCGGGCTCTGTGCAGGAGCACCCCTCGGGCAGCGCCCCCTTCAGACCGGCGACGAGCGCATCGCGCCGCTCGCGGTACGCCTGCCTGAAGCGCTCGACGATGCGGTCGTAGGCGCCGTCGCGCAAGAGCGTCGCCACGATCAGCGACGTGAATTGGCTGAGGCAGCCGGCGCTGTCGATCAGCCCGCTCTCCGCGTACCGCCGGACGAGTGCCGGCGATCCCGTCATGAAGCCGCAGCGCAGGCCCGGGGCGAGCGACTTCGAGAAGCTGCCCAGGCGGACGACGTGGTCGACGCCGTCGTCGACGTCGGCCGCGAGACGCCACAGCGACGGCGGTGACGGACGGTCGTACCAGAGCTCGCGGTAGACGTCGTCCTCGACGATGAGGAGGTCCTCCTCGACGGCGAGCTCGACGAGGCGGCGGCGGCGCTCGCCGGCCAGCGAGCGGCCGGTCGGGTTGTGGAACGTCGGGACAGTGTAGAGCAGGCGCGGCCGCAGGCCCTGCTCGCGCACGCCGGCGAGCACGCCGGGAAGTCGCTCGACGTCGAGCCCGTCCGCGTCGAAGGGCATGCCGACGGGCTCGATGCCGAGATCGCGCAGGAGCCCGAGGGCGAGGCTGTACCCCGGGTCCTCGACCAGCGCCGCGTCGCCCGGGCGGACGAGGAGCCCCGCGAGCTGGTGAAGGGCCGGCGAGATGCCGTCGGTGATCGCGATCTCGTCGAGGCCGGGCGGGCGGCCCTCGTGGCGCGCGACGCGCGCCACGAGGGCCGCCCGCAGCGCCTCCGGCCCCTCGTTCGTCCCGTAGTCGAGGGCCAACGGCCCCGCGAGACGCAGCATCTCCTGCGCCGCGACGCCGACCTCCTCGACCGGCAGCAGCGAGAGGTCGGGGGTGCCCCAGCGCAACTCGATGATGCCCGGCCGCACGACGGCCTGCGGTGCCACGACGAACGCCATGCCGACGATGTTAGCGCACCGCGCCCGGCGCCGCGTGCCAGCAGAGCCCCCAGCGCTCGAGCTCTTCGTAGGACACACCGGCGAGCCCCGGGGCGTGCCGGGCGATCTCGCCGTCCCAGATCGCTTCGGGGTACGGGGCGGTCCACTCGTGACCCAGCCGGCGCGCGACCTCGCGGAAGATCCACCAGCCCGGTCGCGCGCCCGCCGGCGGACGGCGCACGCGGCGCACCCGGCTCACCCGGCGCTCCGCATTGACGAACGTACCGTCCTCCTCGCCCCAGGTCACGGACGGCAGCACCACGTCGGCTCCCTCCACGAGCTCGCTGCTCGTGGCGCTCTGCACGACGAGCAGCTCGGCCGCCCCGAGCGCCGCGGGATCGCCGCGGCTCGTCGCCTCGCCGTCGCCGAGGATCGAAGCGTCGTCGGCGCAGACCCAGAGCGCCCTGATCTCGAGGGAGGCCAGCCGGTCGAGCATTTCGGCCGTCGCACAGCCGGGTCGCGCCGGCAACTCGTCGACGCCCCAGGCGTCGGCCCACACGCGGCGCGCCTCGGCGTCCGCGACACGCATCTGGCCCGGGAGCAGCCCGGGGACCACCCCCATGTCGAGCAGGCCCTGAGCGTTGCCGCGGCCGCGCGGCAGCGTGACGCTGCGCGCGCCCGCGATGTCGTCGAGCAGGGCCTGCAGACGCACCACCGCGGCCCACGTGCCGGGGACGTCGTCGCTCGCCCCCAGCGCTGCACAGACGGCGGCCGGGCGGACCGTGGTCAGCGTGTCGGCGATCGCGCGGATCTCCTCGGCGCGCACGCCCGTCGCCTCGGCGACGCGCTCCGGCAGGTACGCAGCGAGCAGCGACTCGAGATCGCGCTGGTGCGGCAGCGCCTCGGCGCGCCCGTTCAGCTCGCCGGCCAGGAGGACGCTCATGATGCCGTTGAGCACACCCTGGACGGCGAGGGGATCGACCGTGACCCGCAGCGTCGCCAGCGGACCGAGCGCGTTGTGGCCGGAGTCGACGACCAGCAGTCGGCCGCCCTCCCGCACCGCCCGGCGGACGGCCGCACCGGCGACGGGGTAGTCGTCGATGACCCCGTCGCCGACCACCAGGATCGCACGCGCCTGTTCGAGCACGGCAAGCGCCCCGGTGTCGTAACACGCAGCCGCGGGCGACGCCGTGTCGAGCAGCGGCACGCGCGAGGCCCCCGGCGTGCGGTGGTCGACGTTGTTGGTGCCGAGCACCGCGCGGAAGAGCTTCTGCGCCTGGTAGCCGTCCTCGTTGGTGCGCGACGGCGAGACGATGCCGGCGACGGCGTCTGCGCCGTGGCTCTCGACGATCGCCGAGAGCCTCTCGGCGATCACGTCCAGCGCCTCGTCCCAGGTGGCTGGTCTCAGCCCGGCACCGACCCGCAGCAACGGCTGCGTCAGACGATCGGCCCCGGAGAGGTCGGAGACCGCGAACCGGCCGCGCCGGCACAGCCTGCCCCGGTTGGGCGGGGCGTCACCGGCGGCGGTCACCTTCACCACCTCGCCGTCACGCACGTACACGATGGTCTGGCAGCCCATCCCACAGTGAGGGCAGGTGGTGCGGATGCGCTCGAACTCCCACTGGCGGCCGGCTCCCCTCGCCCGGCGCTCGGTGAGGGCGCCCACCGGGCAGGCGTCGATGCACTGCCCGCAGCGGTCGCAGTGCTCGAGGTCGGGCAGGGGGTACCACTGCTTGCCACCGTGACGCTCGACGCGACGCCCGGAGGGATGCGGCACGACGCCGTGGACCTGGATCTGGGCGCAAGCCGCCCAGCAGCGCCCGCAGAGGATGCACTTCGAGTAGTCCCTGATGACGTACTCGTCCTCGACCAGGGGGAACTCTTCGGTCGCCGCCCTGGCCGGCGGCTCGACGCCATAGTCGTAGGCCAGCCTGCTCAGCTCGCAGGCGCCGAGCGCCTCGCAGGTGATGCAGTCGTGGCGGCCGGAGCCGATCAGCAGCTCCAGGGTGAGGCGGCGCGAGGCGCGCACACGCTCGTTGTCGGTCTCCACGACCATGCCGGAGGTGGCCGGCGTGCTGCAGGCCGGGAGGAGCCGGCCGGCGCCGGCCACCTGCACGACACAGAGGCGGCAGACGTCGCGGTGGCCCGCCTCCGGCAGGTAGCACAGCGTAGGGATCGCGACGCCGTTCGCCTGGGCCACCTCGAGGATCGTCTGGCCGGCCTCGAAGGCGCACTCGCGCCCGTCGATGGTCAGGGCGAGGGCGACGGCCGTCGCGCTCCCCGCACCGGCGCTCGGCACGGCGGCCGCTGCGGCGCCGCCCGCGGCGTCGTGCGCCGCCGGACGACCGGCGGCCCCGACGGAGTCGCGCGTCATCGTGCCTCCCCTCTGACGGCTCCGACCGCGATCCGGTAGCAGCGCAGGCAGCGCTCGGCCTCGTGGCGGGCCTCCGCCGTCGAGACCGCGCCCTCGACCTCGTCGAAGCAGCGGATGCGCACCTCGGGCGCGACCACGACCGCGCGGAGCTGTGCACTGCTGCCGGTGAACGGGAGCGGCTCCGCACTCTCCGAGCGCAGGACCTCGAGCATGCCGCGCTCGAGCCGCTCGTCGGCGGTCGGCTGCGGCGATCTGCCCTCGAGGACGCGCTGGATCGACGTCGCCGCGCGGCGGCCCGCCGCGAGGGCGGCGACGAGGCTGCTGGGGCCCGTGAAGCAGTCGCCGCCGCCGAACACCCTCGGGTCGGCCGTCTGCAGCGTGAGCGGGTCGACCTCGACCGTCTTCCACTTGCTGACCGCGACCGTGTCGGGCACCAGCTCGTCGACACTGCACACCTGGCCGATGGCGGGGACGATGGCGTCGCAGGGGACGACGAACTCGGAACCCTCGACCGGCTCGGGGCGACGGCGGCCCGAGGCGTCGGGCTCGCCCAGCTTCATGCGCCGGCACTCGAGACCGACGACGCGTCCGTCCTCGGCGAGGATCCTGACCGGCGCCACCAGGGTGTCGAAGACGACGCCCTCCTCGCGGGCCTCCGCGATCTCGACGCGATCGGCCGGCATCTCGGCCTCGGTGCGCCGGTACAGCAGGTGCACGTCGCCGAAGCCGAGCCGGCGGGCGGTGCGCACGCAGTCCATCGCCACGTTGCCGCCGCCGATGACGAGCATGGTCTCCCCCGCCAGCGGCACGCGGCCGAGGGCGACCTCACGCAGGAACTCGACGCCCGGCATGAAGCCCTCGTAGCCGGCGTCCTCCCCCTCGCAGCCCATGCGCGCCGAGTGGTGCGCCCCGACGGCGACGAAGACCGCCTCGTAGCCGTGCTCGAACAGCTCCTCCATGGTCACGTCGACGCCGAAACGCTGGTTGTAGCGGATCTCGACCCCGAGCGTCTCCACGCGCGCCACCTCGGCGCGCAGCACCTGGCGCGGCAGACGGTAGTCGGGGATGCCCACGGCGGCCATGCCGCCGGGCTCCGGCAGGGCCTCGAAGATGGTGGAGCGGATGCCCTCGAAGGCGAGGTAGTAGGCGCAGGCGAGCCCGGCGGGGCCCGCGCCGATGATGCCGACGCGGGCCTGCCCGGGCAACGCGCAGGCCCGGACCTCGGGCTCGCTGTCGGCCACGAACCGTTTCAGCGTGCGGATCGCGATGGGCTCGTCGACGACGCCGCGACGGCAGGCGTCCTCGCACGGCCGGATACAGACGCGGCCGATGGTCGCGGGCATGGGGCAGCGTCGCCTGACGGCTTCGGCGGAGCGGTCGACGGCGTCGATGCGCAGTTGCTCGACATAGGCCGGGATGTCGACGCCGGCGGGGCAGGCGGCCATGCAGGGCGCCACCACGGTCGCGGCGTACTCGCCGCGTGCCCGCGGCGCCCCCGCCGTGGCCGCCGCGAGGAATGCGTCGCGGTCGCGCTCGAGCGCCTCGAGCACGGTGACGGCCCCCGTCCGCCCCAGGTCGCAGCGCGCCGCGTCGGCGACGTGAGCGGCGAGGGTGCGGGCCCGCTCGAGCTCGTGCTCCCCGGCGCGTCCCTCGCAGACCCGGTCGAGGATGCCCGCCACCTCGTGCATGCCGATGCGGCACGGGGAGCACTGCCCGCAGCACTCGTCGACGAGGCGTGCGGCGAACTCGCGGGTCAGGTCGACGAGGTCGACCGTCTCGTCGAAGACCGCGACGCCGCCCCAACCCATGACGGCGCCGAACCACGTCGAGAGCTCGTCGGGGAGAGTGGAGACGTCCTCCGTCCAGGGTCCGGTGCCGACCGCAGTCGTCATGCAACCTCCTCGGTGACACGGACGCCTGCTCGCGCTGCGCCCCCTCGGCGCGAGAGGGTCCGTACCGGGAATACGGCGGCCGGGCCGGCCGCCTCTGACCCCCTCGATGATACCGTAGAACGGCACCCCACTGGAGACGCTTCGTTGCGTGGCGCGACGCGACGCGACGCGCCACGGACGGCCGCGTCGGCTCCCACGGACCACCATGCGAGGCCCCAAAGACCGTCGTGCGACGCACCGCGGAAGACCGCGCACGCCGGCGGCGCGCCGCGTGCGTGCGGGCCGCCGCTCACGACGCCGAGGGCGCGGCGCCGAGGCCGTCACTCCCCTGGCGGCGCCTCGTCCTCGACCACCTGCCGGAGCAGGTCGCGGTACGTCTCCGGCCGGCGGTCGCGGTAGAAGAGCGACAGCGTGCGCGTGCGGGCGATGCGGTCGGCGTCGAGGCGGGCGAGCAGGACCTGCTCGCCCTCACCCGCTTCGGCGATCACGCGCCCGTCGGGCTGGGCCACGAACGTGTGGCCGTAGAACGTCATCCCGTCCTCGTCGCCGACGCGGTTGACCGCGGCCACGTAGAGCGCGTTGCACACGGCGTGGCCGCGCATCGCCACCCGCCACGTGTCGACCGCGTCGTCGTAAGGGTCGCCGGGCAGCGTGCCGATGGCGCTGGGGTAGACGATCAGCTCGGCGCCCTTGAGCCCGTAGATGCGCGCCGGCTCGGGGAACCACTGGTCCCAGCAGGTCGGCACGGCGAGGTCGAGCAGCGAGGTGCGAAAGACGGGGTAGTCGGTGTCGCCGGGCGTGAAGTAGTACTTCTCGAGGTAGCCCGGGTCCATCGGGACGTGCATCTTGCGCGAGCGCCCGAGCAGCGTGCCGTCGCGCTCGAGGACGACGGCGGTGTTGAAGTGGACGCCGTCGCGCACCCTCTCGAAGAGCGAGCCGACGACGACCGCCTCGAGCTCGCGTGCCAGCGCCGCGAGGCGGTCGCAGAGCGGCCCGGGGACCGGCTCGGCGAGCGCCGTGTGCCGGGAGTCCATCTCCTTGCAGAAGAAGCGCCCCGCGAAGAGCTCGGGGAAGACGATGAGCTCGGCTCCGTGCTCCCGTGCCTGCCGGGCCAAGGCGAAGGCCCTCTCGAGGTTGGCCTCGCGCTCGGGCCCCATGGCCATCTGCACGAGCCCGAGCGTGACCGAGCGCTTCACGATGCCGGCTCCCTCAGCGGCCGGCCGGAGCCGCCGCGACACGGTCGCCGTGACGGCCTCGACGGCGCCACGGACTCAGCCTCCGCCGGCACGGCGCGCCCGTCTCACTCCGCGACGCCGCACCAGCGCAGGAGCACGAGCGCCACGGACGCGGCGTGGTCGACGAGGTCCTGGACCGGTACGAACTCGTCGACCACATGGGCCTGGGCCAGCGAGCCCGGGCCGAAGGAGATCGTCGGCGTCGCCGCGCGACGGATGAACACGGCGGCGTCGTGCCACGAGTCCATGCCGGTCACGACGCCGGCACGGCCGACGTCCTTCGCCGCGGCCAGCGCCGCGCTCACGATCGGGTGATCGCCGGGCACCTCGTCGGGCACGATGTCGCAGGGCCAGTGCCAGCGGATCGGATGCTCCTCGAACCACGGGTCCGCCGCGACCGCGGCGTTGAGACGGTCCTCTACCTCGCGGAAGACGGCGGCACCCGAGCCGTCGGCGTCGACGCGCGCCGGCATGTACTGCACGGAGAGCGTCACCACGCACGACGACGGGTAGGTCACCATCCACTCGCCGCCGTGGATCACCGTCGGCAGGATGTCCGGCGGCGACAGGTACGGGTGCCGGTGCTCGGGGCGCGTGCGCCAGTCCTCGCGCAACTCGCGGATCGCGCGCTGCACCAGCTCCCACTTCTCGATCGCGT
>ENA-ORXD01001042-ORXD01001042.1-sediment-metagenome-genome-assembly--contig:-NODE-1042-length-26618-cov-3.139972_pt1 | contig 26618 bp, 20 predicted proteins | sample MGYA00237862_ERZ511471 | MGnify/ENA metagenome assembly ERZ511471 | reverse complement strand
GGTAAGGAATCACACCCAGCACCTTGCGGCCTGTCCAGACTTCAAGAAATTCGTGCGCTGCCGCCAGAAAAGTTATGTCGCCGCGGAAACGATTCACCAGAAAACCGGCGACGAGCTTGCGCTCCGCCTCGCTGAAAACCTCCATCGTGCCGATGAAGGACGCGTAAACGCCGCCGCGGTCGATATCTCCGGCCAAAAGAACGGGTGAACGGGCATAGAGGGCCATGTTCATGTTGACGATATCGTTTTTTTTCAGATTAATTTCGGCGGGGCTGCCTGCACCTTCCAGAATCACGGCATCGTATTCGCTGCAAAGCAAATCGAAGTCCTCTTTTACCGCGTCAAACGGATGAGGGCGGAAGGCAAGATAATTACGAAAATCCATCTGGCCCACCGGTTTGCCGCGGATAATCACCTGCGAGCCCATATTGCCCGAGGGCTTGAGCAGCACCGGATTCATACGTACGTCCGGATCGATTTTCGCCGCCAGGGCCTGCACCGCCTGAGCGCGGCCCATTTCGCGGCCGTCTCGCGTCACGAAAGAATTGAGCGACATGTTTTGCGCTTTAAACGGCGCGACGCGATAACCGTCCTGAAGCAGGATGCGGCACAACGCCGAAACCAGCACGCTCTTGCCCGCGGAGGAGCCTGTCCCCTGAATCATGAGCGTCTTTGCCCTTTTCTTCGGGTGATGCAGCTTTGCCTTTTCGCCCAGGGCGCTTCCCAGGGCTGCTAAAAAGCGTTGATTGTCTTCCCGCGTCCGGACGGCCATCCGGAAATAGTGGTGATCGAGGCCGTCGAAGTTGCCGCAGATGCGAATAGCAATCCCGTCCGACAGCAGCGCCGCGGCCAGTTTTGGCGCATCCAGATCGGAGCGATTTATTCTGACCAGGAGAAAATTGGCGCAGCCCGGATAAACTTTCAAGCCGGGAATGTTCTCAAGCTTCTCCTGCAGCCAGCGGCGCTCCTGGGCGACAAAGTTCCGGCTGCGTGCCGCAAAATCCATGTCTTGCATCGCCGCAACTCCCACCGCCTGGGCAAGCGCATTGACCGACCAGGGGGGCAGAATTTTTTGCAGTCCGGCAATAATTTCCCGCTCCGCCACGGCCAGCCCCAGGCGCAGGCCGGGTATTGCGAAAAACTTGGTGAGCGACATCAGGACAATAACGTTGGACGGACGATCGATGATCAGGCTTTGCGTTCCTGCGGTGAAAGCCAGAAAGGATTCATCCATGACAAAAGTCGTTTGCGGAAAGATTGCGGCCAGATTTCTTAAGCCGTCCGGATCGCACAAAAGCCCGGTGGGATTGTTGGGCTGGCCCAGGATAACGAGATCAGAGGGGCGCAGAGCACCGGCCAGCGCCGCCAGATCAAGGGCAAAACCGTTTTCCTCTTGCAGCGGAAATTTTTCCACGGGAAGATTGCCCAACCGGGCAGCGGTGGTGTAATCCGCGTAAGACGGCACGGGGACGACCGCGCGCGAAGCGCCGATGACGCGGGGAAGCAGATAAAGTATTTCCGTGGAGCCGTTGCCCGCAATAATTTCTTCCGGGGCCGGGCCATACCGTTTTGCAAATGCCTGGATCAAGCCTACGCAGTCGGGATCGGGATAATGAACGAGAGAACTGATCCCGCTGATGATCACGCGGCGCATGGCTTCGGGCGACCCCAGGGGATTGATATTGGCCGAAAAGTCGCAAATATCTTCCGGCCGCCGCCCCGCCTTTTGCGCCAGCTTAAAAATATTTCCGCCGTGCTTTTCTATCATCAGATCCCCCAACCCCGCTGAGCGCAAACGATGCAGACAAATGCGGGAATCAACTCGGACAACTCGCAGGCGGCACCGAGCGTATCGCCCGTAAATCCGCCGATTTTGGCATAAACATAGGCCGCAAAAAGCAGGCTGAAGACAAAAACAAAAAGCCCGGCCGCCACTCCGATCCAGCCTCCGGCCAGCCAGCCGACAACAGCCAAAGCGGCCAGCGCCATCACCGCATGCAAGCGCGAGCGATGAGGATAAAATATCGACGCCAGACCGCCTTCTGTGCGGGCATAAGACAGCAGAGTCATCTGAACAAGCAAAGCACAGCGGCCGGCAAACGGCGTCAGAAGTAACACCCACCAGCGGGCTGCTGCCGGCAAAGAGGCCAGGAGCGTGATCTTTAAAATCAACACGAGAACAATCGCCATGACGCCCATCGGTCCTGTCCGGCTGTCGCGCATGATGGCGAGAATTTTTTCTCGGGGGCGGCTGCTGAAAAAACCGTCAGCGGTATCGGCCAGGCCATCCAGATGCAGGCCGCCGGATGCCGCCAGAAGAAAAATGACCGTCAATATGCTGGCCACAGTCAACGGCAGAATTTGACTCCAAAGGCAGTCCAATCCAGCCGCCACCGCACCGATGCCCAGGCCCACCAGTGGAAAGAAAGGCGCCGAGCGGCCCAGATCGCGCTCGCCAATGGCGAGCGATGCCGGCAGGGGAACAACCGTTAAAAATTGAATAGCGGCAAGAAATCGTTTCATGGTTTTGCCTGCGAAACTTTCGCCTCCGCGAACGTAGATACTTCCGTCAAAACATGCACGGCCGCGTCCACAAAATTCATAGCCAGCGCCGCGCCCGTTCCTTCGCCCAGCCGCAGATCCAGTTCAAGAAGCGGCTTTTTGCCCAGCACCTCCAGGGCGACCCGGTGGCCTTTTTCCGCGCTGCAGTGCGCGGCGATCATATACTGGGCTGACAAGGGCGCCAGTGCATGCGCAATCAGCGCGCCGGCCGTGGAAATAAATCCGTCCACCACGACAGGTCTTTGCAATGAGGCGGCCCCCAGAATGAGTCCGGCAATACCGCCGATTTCAAAACCGCCGATCTTTGAAAGCACGTCCAGACCGTCGTTTTTATCAGGCTGGTTGACCGCCAGACTTTTTTCAATCACGCGGATTTTGTGCTCCAACTGAGCATCGCCGACACCTGTGCCGCGGCCCGTGACATCGGTGGCGGCGCAACCGGAAAATGCCGCCACAATCGCGCTGGCGGGGGTAGTATTGCCGATGCCCATTTCGCCGGTTCCGAAAACATCCACCGAAGGGGCAAGCATCAGGGCGATCTCCATGCCGGCCTCGACGGCTGCTATTGCCTCCTCACGGCTCATGGCCCGCCCCGTAGCCATATTTTTCGTGCCCGCGGCAATACGCTTGCTGTAAAGCTTCCCGGCGGCCGCCAGATCGCTCAAATCAGCGGCCACACCCATATCGACCACGACGACGTCCGCGCCCGCCTGGCGCGCCAGGGCGTTGATGCCGGCGCCGCCGGCAACGATATTGCGGACCATTTGGGGCGTAACTTCCTGCGGGTAAGCGCTCACGCCGGCGGCAGCCACCCCATGATCGCCGGCCATCGTGACAATCGTTTTTCTTTTTACCGGCGGGCTGAGGCTGCCGGTCATGGCTGCCAGATCTTCGGCCAGATCCATCAGGCGGCCCAGCGCCCAGTGCGGCATCGTCAGCTCTTCCAGTCGCTTTCTGGCCGCCGCCCTTGTTTTGGCGTCTCCTTCGGTAATTTTTTCAACCGTTTGCTTCAATATCTTCATCTTTCCCCTTTCCTCTTCAAAAGCCAGGGAAGGCCGCTGACCAGAAAAATCACGTTATCGGCCGCCGCCGCGATGATCTGATTGCAGCGCCCGGCGAGATCGCGAAACCGCCTGCTTAAGGGATTCTCGGGAACGATGCCCATCCCCACTTCATTGGTGACAAAAATGACCGTGCCGGCAAATTCCCGGCAGGCGTCAAGCAAAATACGGCAGCTCCGATCAATGTCTTCTTCCGTCATCATCCGGCTTTCCTGTTCGGATTGGTGCATCAGATTGTTCACCCAGAGCGTCAGGCAGTCTACCAGAATCACCCGATGCAGCCGGTCATGTTTGATGATACCGGCAATGTCTCTTTCTTCCTCGACCGTATCCCAGGCGCTGCCACTTCTGCTTCTGGCTTCCTGATGTTTCCGGCAGCGCTCGGCCATTTCCTCATCGAGAATTGGACAGGTGGCCAGATAGGCCCGCGGACCAGGAAGAGCTTCGGCTCGCATTTGGGCATAACTGCTCTTGCCGCTGCGGCTTCCGCCGGTTACCAAAATAATATCACCCATTTTTCTGCCCCAAATGACCAACGTCGTTGAGCCTGGTCAAAACGCCTGCCGAGCCAAACAAATCGATCGTGGAAACCGAACCGAAATCGACATTGAACAGCAGGTAGTGACGCGGCTCCAGCCTTAAAAAATGACAAATCAAAAAGCGGATCACGCCGCCGTGCGTAATTGCTGCCACAGTCTGGGCGGGCGCGGACGCAATGCGCCCGGCCAGAACGCCGATACGGTCGATAAAGGATGGCAGCGCTTCGCCGCCGGGAAACACAAAGCCTTCGTCAAAACGCCCCCAACTCGCGGCGCGCATCGGATCGGCCATCTTGATTTCGTCAAAAGTTTTCTTCTCCCATGCACCGAAGTTGATTTCCCGAAGGTTTTCATCGACGTCGAATGGGCGGCCTGACGATTGCATGGAGATTTCAGCTGTCTGTCGAGCACGTTTCAGGGGACTTACGATAATATGATCCGGCCCCAGTTTTTTGAGATAGCCGCCAACCGCCACGGCCTGCTTCCGGCCTGCCGCAGACAAACCGATGTCGGTTTGCCCCACAAAACGGCCGGTATATTCAGCCTCTAAAGCTCCATGTCGAATCAGAATCAGTCTTTCTGCCACCGAATTTTTCCTTATCCAAAAATAAAAAACCCCAAACCTTAAAAAAGGTTGGGGATGCCGTATTTCATCCGTAATTACAGATCACGATGCCCGGAGCTACGTCCTCGATAGCTCAAGGCGGTATCATTTTCAGGCAGGTCTTCTGGCTTCCGGATCAACCAATCTGTCGCGCCTTCCCATTTTTGACAAACAGTGGCAAAAAGCGACTTTGTTCCCGGTTACAGCGACGGGTCCGCGACGGATTTTCACCGTCTTCCCTTTTGGCCCCTTGCGGGAAACCTGAATATCATGCACGTATATCAAGTTTCTCCCTTTGTCAAACAATACCGTTGGGCAAAGGCATTTCTTTTCTTGACAAAAAAACTGAAAATGGGAAAGTTTACATAAAAATATATCATAATCATTTGCTTTTTTTTCACAGTTGTTTTTAACCTTTACCCCAGCCATCTTCGTTGCTTTTCTCTGTTTTAAAATTTTATTTACAATATGTCATGGTTGAAATAATATAAAAACAAAGTAAAGTTATTACATGAAATCAAATATGTAAAATAAAGCGTCATCTAACTGTTTAATTATTTGACGCAGTTTCAGTTGGATGGTGGAAAAATAAAAATTGCCCTTCTGTGGTGATGTAATGGCGCAAATGAAGTTAAAAAATTTACTAATAATTAATCTTACGGCAATTGTGCTGATTACTCTGACCATAACAGGATTTGCTGCCGACAAAAAATCTTCTGTTGCGGTCTTGGATTTTGAGAGCATAGGAACAGAAGAATATCTTAGCAAGGCCGTGTCAGAAATCATGAGGACAGCGCTGGTAAGCAATCAACAATACAGAGTTGTTGAACGGGCACAAATCAATAAAGCCATTTCCGAGCAAAAATTTCAGAAATCCGGGCTCATTGATGATAAAAGCGCCGTTGAAATAGGGAAAGTCTTGGGCGCTGATCTTATAATTGTTGGCTCTGTAGTCAAAATAGGTAATGCTTATACAATCAATTCCCGGTTGATTGATGTGAAAACCGGAGAGGCAAAATTGGGAAAAAATGTAACGGGCACTGATTTAAACCTATTAACCAGCATGAGCAATGAACTGGTGGAAAATCTTTTCGGAATAGATCATCAACACAAACAACAAAAAAGCCAGATGGAGGAAAAGAGGGCAGCGGACGCCGCAAAAAATCAAGGTATAAAGTCTTCATTTCTGAACCTTAATGATTGGGAAGTGCTCAATGGCGAATGGTATATAAAAGACAATGCTATTGTCGGCAGTGGCGGCCATCTTATCCTGAAAGAAGAATTTCGGGATTATATTTTTGAAGTAACCGTAGAACATTTAAATGGTCCAAAGTCCGGCATCGGCATCGGCACAAGATGTTCGGTGGTGCCAGGAGGCCAAAAAACATTCCGCAACAATACATCCATCAACCAAGGATATACATTTAACTTCTCCTTTACAAAAGCATATAACGTGTACAGCGGTTTAAGGGGAAATTGGTATCCAATGAATCCGAATTGGCAAAAAGGCGAGTGGCTTAATTCGAATATTTTCGCGGAGGCGCGCAATAAAATTCGTATAGAGGCCATCGGACAAAATATAAGGATTTTTGTTAACAGCAGATTCCTGGTCGAGTATTCAGATAGTGCTCATGCCTTTGGTGCACCGTTACTCTGGGTGCAGGAAAATTCCGGCGAGAAAGTCAGATTTTTCGATATAAAAATTATCAAAAAATAAGACGGTGAAGTGGAGTTAACAATGGATCCTGCAAAGGAAGCCGCCCTTGAAGACCTTGTTTGGCAAACTGACTCTGGAGAACGAGTTTTTAAAAAAGCCTTTCAGAGGGATCTTTTGACGCTGCCCCAAAAAAGCGACAATTCATTAATGCATACCTTCAGCTCTCCACAAGGGATACCGACTCCGTGCCGCTACTCTAAAATAATTTATTCAATCCGTGTAGTTCAGTCTTCTTGTAATCTTTAATGTTGACGGCCGCAGTTGTTCCATATATGTTAACAACTCTAAGTGAATAGACACTGAAGCTTTGAGCTAAAGGTGTTAAGATGAAAAAGAAACTGGTCCCTGTAGTAATTCTTATCCTTACATATTGCTTTCTTGGGGGATGTTCCTCCTCATCAAATTCAAATTTAGTCTTTGTGGCGGAATATGAAGGTGGCTCTCTATTTAAAGCTGGTCCGGTTAATGTTCTCTGCCTCAATGGTACCCATTATCAGATGGGAAGGCAATATGGTATGCTTTTGAAAAACGAGTTGAATGCCCTGTATGATCTGGAAGTATCCAAGTATAGTGAATATTTAACCGTCTCGCGCATGGAGCAGATCGCAAATGTTTATTATGCAAATTTCCCCCAAAAATACAGAGATGTGATCTCAGGGATGGCGGAAACATCGGGATTGGGAATGCAAAAGCAGGTTGTAGTGAATGGGCTCGAGATTATTCAAAAACTAAACAGTGTTGTTGAACCCCATAACTGCACGGGCCTGGTTGTTTGGGGAGATTACACGAACGGTGCGCCCCTGATCTTTGGTCGCAATAACGATGATCATCCTTTTTTTAGAAATTTTGGCGGCTACACAGTTGTTGTTGTTTTCAATCCGACGGACGGTGGCATTCCCACGGCGATCATCAACTATGCCGGCGCGATTTACGCCCCCAGCGGGCTTAACCGATACGGTATCTTTATGGAACTCAACAGCGGCAACTCTGGGGGGAAATTCAGGGTGGACCGGAAATCCACGGTAGTATCCATGTTCGAATATCTTCAAAGTTGTTCAACGCTGGCCCAGATTGCCGAGGCTTTTCAATCTATATCCGTGGACATTTCATCGATCATTAATGTGTCGGATGTTAATGGTGCATGCAGCTTTGAATGTTCTCTGGATACTGTGAATTATATGAGACCAAGGGCTGCCGATCAGGAAGGTCTTCTCGTTTCGACTAACCATTTTATAAACACTTCCTGGGGTTTGGCCCCTCCCGAACCAGATAGCCAAAATGGTTGGACGCAGGCGCGCAGGAATAATAGCCTCGCCTGGGCCGAATCTGGCAGGGGACATTTGGATGTCTATAAAATGAAAGAAATTTTGTCTAAAGAGATCGTAACAGAAAGCGGCCTATTTAGTTCGGGAACCATTTATCAGATTGTTGCCATACCGCAGCAACTAACGCTTTGGCTTAGAGCCCCCGATCATTTCGATTGGCAGGAAATTGATCTGAGGGGATTATTCCAATGAAGCTTTCCAGTACGGCATCGGTAGGCTTGAATCAAAAAGCAACTTACAATGATACTCCACCGTTTTGAATGCTTATCCTTCCAAAGGTCCTTTTTCATGGAGTCTGTGCTTTCTGATCAATGGTTGAAGCTTCCGCACAAACGGACCTTTTCGGCCTGCGGTGCAAAGATCCGGAACTCAATACGTTTTGTTTTTCCTCCATAGCTTTCACTTCCTCATAGAATTTGATTCAGGTTTTGATGATTTTCATCGATAAGGCTTCGAGCCTGTCGACATGGGATTCATCCTCAATCCAGATCAGGCATTGGCCCTGGAGTTCTTCCGCCACTGCCCGGATTCGCCGAATGTCCTGCTTGTGGCTTTCCAGGGTTCCGTGGGCAAAATTGAGCCGCACCACGTTCATGCCCAGCAGCATCAGCCGTTCCAGGACAGCCTCCCAACGGGGTCCAGGCCTATGGTGCATACCATCCTGGTTTTGTGGGATGGTAATCTTTGCCCCTCGCTGTTCAAGGATGCTTTTATTCAAGTTCTTGTAATGACGCTTTCATACAAACGCTCGGCATCCTCCCTGCGGCACAATTCCGTTCCCGGCGTCATGACGGCTGCGGAGCCGGCCGCCACGCCGAAAAGGACGGATTCCCTGAGCGTCTTGCCCCGGGCCAGGCTCAAGACGATACCGGCCACCATGCTGTCCCCGGCCCCGACCTTGCTGACAATCGGCACGGTGGGCGGCAGGATGTGTTCGGCAAACTCCTCCGAAACAACTAGGGCGCCTGCCGCGCCAAGGGAGATCACCAGCACTTCGCACCGGCCGCTTTTGACCATCTTTTGGGCCTCGACCTTGATCTGCGATTCCTCTTTGATCTTTTCACCGACCAGTTCCCTGAATTCACGGACATTGGGTTTGATCAAAAACACTCCTTCCTCAAGTGCCTCCTTCAGTGCTTTCCCCGAAACGTCGATGATCGCTTTTGCTCCGCTCTCCTTTCCGGCACGCGCAACCCGTGCATAAAAGTCGGGCGGCACGCCCGGCGGAAGGCTTCCGCTGGCTACCACATAATCCGGTGCAGGCTCCATGGCCGATAGTTCCTGAAGAAATGGCTTCCATTCCTTTTTCCGAAGCTTTGGCCCCGGCATTCCGAAACGATACTGCTGGCCCGTGGATTCCTCCAAAATGACCAGACTCTCCCGGCTCATTCCCTCAATGGGGAACGGCCGATGATCCAGACCTTCTTCGTCCAGGAGTTCTTGAAGTCTCTTCCCTGTCAGGCCGCCCGCGGGATAAAGGAGCAGAGATTTGCCTCCCAGTTTCTTGATGGCCCGGGAGACATTCACCCCGCCCCCTCCGGGTTCGAAACCAGGGGCTTTGCAGTAGAGTTTCCGCTCTGCCACGACATGGTCAACACTTGCGCTTTTGTCAATCGCCGGGTTCATCGCAATGGATATAATTTTTTTCAATATTTTCAATCGGCGCCTCCTTTCTGTCTTTATTTGCCCAGGTCAAACGTCACCGTATCCCCCGGATTGAGAGTGTAGAGCGTGTTTTGAAATGAGACCTTCGTTGCTTTCTCTTCGCACCGGTCGCAGGTTATGGTCATGGTTTTCGAGGTCAGGGCAATGTCAAAGCAGTTGCCCCGGTATTTGATTCTCATGGACAATTTGGGCAAATCCTCGGGTATATGTGGGTTGAGAAAGAGAGTATCCTCATGAAATTCCATCCCCGTGTAGCAGCGCTGCAGAATGTCCACGGTTCCGGCCATGGCGCCGAGATGAATGCCTTCATGAGTGGTGCCGCCCTGGATATCTGAAACGTCGCTCTCCAGGGCACTGTGGAAAAGGGCAAGGGAACGCGGCCGGTCCAACCGGGACAGAACCCAGGAATGCACGATGTTGCTCAGGGTGGAGCCGTGGGAGCTTCGCTTCAGGTAATAGTCAATGTTGGCGGGAATACTTTCAGGGTCGAAGTCGTACCCCATCTGTGTGAAGATCTCCTGAATTTCTTCTGCCGAGAAGAGGTAAAAAAGCATGAGTACATCGGCCTGTTTGGAAACTTTATACCGGTTGGGTGTGTCACCTTCGGCCTCTAAGATCCTGTCCAGCCGCTGGATGTCCCCGTATTTTTCCCGGTACCCTTCCCAGTCGAACTCCTGCAGTTGATCGTAGCCTTCGAACTGACTGATGATTTGATCACCGTGGAATACGACGCGCATCTTGCGGGCGATATCCTGCCAGCGGTATAGTTCCGCCTGCTCAAGAGCCAGGGTTTCTAGCAAGTCATCCCTTCGTCTGGGGTCGAGCAATTCGATAGCTTTTAAGGCGGTATGGAGCACATAGACGGTCATCACATTCGTGTAGGCGTTGTTGTTCAGCCCGGGTGTTTCCGAATCCGGGTACCCGTCGTGATATTCATCGGGCCCCATCACCCCTAGAATCTCATAGCGGTCGAGAGCTTCATTGAAGGTCGTGATTCCTGACAAAAAACGGGCGATTTCAAGAATTATTTCCGCACCGTAGGTGGACAGGAACTCCGTGTCTCCGGTAGCCTTGTAATACTGCCACACATTATAGGCGATGGCATGGTTGACGTGGCGCTGTAGATAGGTATTATCCGGCAGCCACCTGCCCGATTTCGGGTTCAGATGAAGGTGCTGTGTTTCTTCCCGACCGTTGCTGCCGCTCTGCCAGGGATAGAGGGCGCCGCGCCGTCCTTCGGCTTGAGACGCCAGTCGGGCTTGATTCAGACGCCGATATCGGTACAGAAGCAGAGACCTTGTGAGCGTAGGAATTCTAAGATTGAGATAGGGAAAAATGAAGAGTTCGTCCCAGAAGATATGCCCCCGGTAGGCCTCGCCGTGCCATCCCCTGGCCGGAACCCCCACGTCCAGATCGATAGTGTTTCTCGAAACGGTCTGGAGCAGATGAAAGATGTGCAGCCTCAGGATCATCTGAGGACGATCGCTGTTTTCAAGCCGAATGTCGCACCGCTTCCACAAATGGTCCCATTGCAGCACATGGCTGTACAAGAGTTCGTCGAAGCTCCCCGCATGCCCAACGGCCGTTGCCGCCTCCAGGGCGGGTTCTGAAACGGCAAAATCTCTGGAGGTGTAAACGGAGACGATTTTTTCGATCTTTAAAGGTTTCCTCTCCGTCGCCTCGATGAAAAACTCCTGGCCGATGAATCCTGGTTGTTCGACCCTCTTCCGTTCCATTTCAATTAGTTTCTCTTCGGAATAGACACGGGTCCTGGCGGCCTCGGCCACCCGCAGACCTGACTGGGTGGTCTCCACCAGCAGGCGGATCGTTTCATCATCCATTGTCTGGCCCTGGATGGGCGAAAGGTGCCTGCTGTTGAGCTGTTTATACCTTTTAACACCGGCATTGATCAACGTACCGTCGATGCCGGAAAGGACTTCTATCCGGCCGGACCAGTTCTCCGGGATGATTGTAGTTTCCAACCCGGCCAGGTGCATTTGTTCCATATGGACGAAACGCCGTTGAATCATGGTGGTCTCGCGGTTTTGCCTGTCTTTGAATTTTACTGTCCGGGACAGGAGACCCTTTTTCAGGTCCAGTTCCTGGCGGTAAAAAAGGATATCAACAGACAGCAGGTTCAACCAGTCACCGCCCTCGGGCCGGAACTTCATGACCAGCCAGTTGGGCATATTCACCAGGTCTTCATTTTCGATGGTGCGACCGGCAATCTCTGTTCTCAGCCGGTTGTATCCCCCCGCAAGATACGTGCCCGGGTAATGGACTTTCCCCGCTTCAGATTCGGGTGCCGCCCCGCGGGTAGCGAAATACCCGTTTCCCAAAGTGCAGAGGGCCTCGCGCAGGCTTTCTTTTTCCCGATCGAATGCTTCATAAACCAGCGCCCAGGATTTCATGAGGACCTCCTGCATAAAGGGATCAGTTTCAGCAGAAAATCCCGAACTTCGTCAGGATTCTTCAGGCTGTAAACGGCCGCAGTCTCATAGGGCTCATCCCGGACCACTATACCGATCCCCGGTCCCCTCAGCGCCCTGAAGGCGTCTTCGTCGGTCACATCATCTCCGATATAAAAAGGCAGAACGTCATTGCCATCCATCTTTAATTCCCTGAGTAAAGTCAACAGTGCTTTTCCCTTGTGCCAGTCAATGGCCGGCTGTAATTCGAATATTTTTTTCCCGTATGCTTTTCTAAGCTCCGGATGGGCAGCGGCGACTTTGTCCACCGCCTCTTCCACCCGTTCCACCTTTTTCAAAGCCGCCAGGCGGTAATGGATGGCAATGGCAAATCGTTTCCGCTCTACCAGAACCCCCTTGATATTTTCCAGCTTACCGGCCAACTCTTTTTCCGCTTCATCAAGAACGGGCAAGAACTCTGTTCCGACCTCATTTTCCAAGTGCAGTCCTTTCGGTCCCGAAATATCGAAACCATGACTCCCGGCATAGATGATCGAGTCAATTTTTGCCATCCGCTGAACATCTTTGAGGTCCCGCCCGCTAATGATCCCCACTGTGCAGTGCCGGGAAAGCTCGATCACGGCGGTCCGCATGTCTTCCTCCATGACCGCCTTGTCCGGAGTGTCAACGATGGGAGAAAGCGTGCCGTCATAGTCCAGAAAAACCGCGAGCCGTTTTTCCTTGGCCTGACGGGAAATTTTATCCAGATCGTCCAGGGCCGAGGGGAGCGGTTCCGCAGTCTCAGCATCACTTGTGACGCATATCTCAGAGAGGCCATCAACAACTATATTGGCTCCGTTGGCCAGCAGAGTCGTCTTGTCGTCTGTCCGGGCGATTCCAATCACCAGCCCGAATTTCCCGGCCCGGCCGGCCTGGACGCCGGAAATAGCATCCTCAACCACCACCGTCCGCTCCGGTTTGACCTGCAGTTGACGGGTTGCCTCGAGGAAGATATTTGGGGCCGGTTTTCCGGGTATCCCCAGAATTTCCGAAACCACCCCGTCCACCCTCGCGTCAAAAAGATCTGAAAGATTGGTGGAATCCAGAATCATAGCGCAGCTCTTGCTCGATGAAATAATGGCTGTTTTCAGTCCGTGCTTTTTTGCGCTGTGGATCAGCTCCACGGTCGATTCGTATACCTTCGCGCCGTGCTCCTGAATCTGTTTCAGGAAATCTTCATTTTTCCGCTTGCCCAGACCATGAATAGTTTCGGCGCCGGGCGGGTCTTCTGGCCCTCCTTCGGGCAGGGTGATCCCTCGGGTTCCGAGAAAACTCCTCAGCCCGTCGAGACGAGGTTTTCCATCTACATAGGGGCGGTAATCCGTCTCAATTTCAAAAGGCCGGAAGGAAACCCCTTCCCGGGCGGCGCGTCGCGAAAGAAAGTCATCGAACATCCGTTTCCATACCGCTGCATGTACGGATGCGGTATCCGTGACCACCCCGTCGAGATCAAAAATGACCGCATCAAAATCGGTTGTAGGAATCGCATAGACTTTTTTTTCATGAACCATTTTCCACCTCCAAAAATCGATATTCCGCTCCGGAATCTCGCCCGAAAAGCATTCGGTTTCGTTGTGTTATCTTTGATTTTATGGACAGGGAACAACTCAAATATTTATTTTACCATTTGACATCATGGACTGCACACCTGTGGTTAGACAGATAGAGTTAGGGCAGTTGGACGGGAGTTTTGATTTTTAATAAATAGTTATTCAAATTCCACCGGTGGTCTTTATCCGAGATAGAAATGTAAATATTTTTATTTATACACTTCTTGTATGAAAAAAGGAAGCCGAATTTCGACATCTTTAGAAGTTCGATATGTCCAGAGATAAAATTCTTCAATTTTAAGGGCTTTGCAGAAGCTTTCAGCAGCAGCAATAGTGATTACCTTTGCGGGACATGCTGACCAGGAAGCCGTATTGTAAAAGAGCTTCTACATAATCTAGAGCGAATACTGGAGCCCCTGATCAAAGTGATGGATAACTTCTTTTGGAGAATTCCTCTGGATAATAGCAACTCTCAGCGCATCCAGACATAAGGAAGTAACTACGTCGCGGAATACTGATGGTCAGGCTGAGGTTAAAGAAAGGTTCTTTTTAATTAATTGCCCTTGTCCATTTCTTCATCATGTTATTGACGCATTGAACCGTAATCGGTTCATCCCCTTTTCCGCGTGGAAATAAGTAATCCGCCAATTTTAGTTTTACTTTTTCAAAATAATTTTGCATCAATTTACAAATTGTTTTGTCAATCACGAGAACATTCGTTTTTCTTTCCATTTTTTCATTGTATGTTACATTGCAAATAGCAGAACTTAATAATTAATATTATTTGGCGCCACAGAAAAGCATAGCGGTAAAAGGAGAAAGAGTATGGATTTTAAAAAGAATTATATAAAATTAATTATACTTTTAATATTATCTTTTTTCGTTTTGTCCTGCTCTTTATCCACTAAGGATATCCAGTTAAGCAGGTATGCTCAAAAGCAGCAAATACATGAAATAATAAATACTTTACAATCAGACCTTGATAAAGGAGATACTCTATCTGCCTTCCAGCTTTATTTTTTGGCCGGATCTTATATTGGAATTCGTAACTACAGCAAGGCAATTTATACGATAGATTTACTGCAAAAGAAGATCGATGCCGGTGATAAAACTTATGTCGGATCTGATCTCACCGTCTATCCGCAAATTCTTCGGGGATCAGTTTATCTGGATCAGGGCGAACCCCAGAAGGCAATCGAGGAAGGAAAGCTTGCTTTTAAACTTTTGCATGAAAATGGGCGAGAGAAAAGCGGCTTCTATACATCTCAGCTAATAGAAATTTATAACATCCTAGGCATTGCCCAGGCCTTATCCGGGAATAAAATAGAAGCTAAAAGGATTGCCAATTCATTGCAAAATGTTGCTATAACAGATATTAATGGGCCACCCAAATACAGCTCACTGGCGAGGATTTACATGGCATTGAAAGATTACGACCATGCACTGACGGCCATCAGAAATCCGGCTGCCAAAGTTACTGGAGCAATTACAGCGTTCTACGACCAGACCTTTCAGGACATACCAAATCTTTATGTCTTATCGAAAAGTCTTTATGAAACCGGTCAAACAAAAGAAGCAAAAGAGGGATATGACCAGCTTTTAGCTCATCCGCAGATTGAACAAATTGGCAGCATTTATTGGATTGTATTGTTGGATCGCGCCAAAATCGCCGCGACCGAAGGACAGAAGGTTATTGCGGAAAATATGCTCAAAAAAGCAATTGACACCATTGAAAATGGACGAGCTTCGATTCATTCTGAAGCCGGCCGCATCGGCTTCGTCGGTGACAAACAAACTGTCTACGCCGAGCTGATCTCTCTACTTCTTGCAAACAGGCGTTATGAAGAGGCTTTCGGATATGTTGAACGTGCCAAATCCCGCGCTTTAGTGGATCTGCTTGCCACGCAAAAAAATATAAAATCTCACGTCGGGCAAACTCAGCAAATTATGACTACCCTTGCTGAACTTAATGATGAAGAAAATAATCTGACTATTGTTGCACAAAGCAATGATAAGGAAGGACCAATTAAGACCCGCTCAATCGTAGTGGCGTTAAAAAAAACTCTGCAAGAAAAAGCGCCAGAACTGTCCTCTTTGGTTTCCGTGACGACTCCTTCGACATCCGAAATTCAAAGTAAAATAAAAGATGATGAGACATTGCTCGAATATTACTGTGCTAATAAAGATTGGCATGTTTTCATTGTCACAAACAAAATGATTGTGTCACAAAAGATGCCGGTAGCAGATTTGGGGGAAAATCTTGATATGCTGCGTAACAATATGGCGAAACGAGACATGCAGCAATTCAAACAGCAAAGCCAGATGCTTTACAGCCAAATATTTACTTTAGCATTACCATTAATTAAGACAAAAAGGCTGATTATTGTTCCGCATGGGCCTTTACACTATTTGCCTTTTGCCGCTTTGTTTGACGGCAACGAATATCTGGTTGACCGCTTCAGCATAAGAATGCTGCCCAGCGCGAGCGTCCTAAGTTTTCTTAAGAAAAGAACGACACAGGATGATAGGGACGCCCTGATTTTTGGCAATCCTCAGCTGAACGATCCGAAATATGATTTGAAGTTTGCTCAGGACGAGGCCTTGGCAATTGGCAAAATTCTTTCTAAATCAAAGGTATTTGTACGCAATGAGGCATCAAAAACAAACCTGCTGAATTTTGGGAGCAAATTTACCATTATTCATCTTGCTGTCCATGGCGTATTTGATCTGGATAAGCCGCTTGATTCTGCCCTTCTTTTGGCATCAGATAAAAATAATAATGGATTGTTGAAAGCGGGCGACCTTTATAATTTATCGCTGAATGCGGATTTAGTTACTCTCAGTGCCTGTGAAACAGCTTTGGGAAAAGTTTCAACAGGAGATGATATCATCGGCTTTACGCGCGGTTTTCTTTATGCGGGAGCAAGTTCATTATTATCCAGTTTATGGCAGGTAGATGACGAAGCTACCAAAGATTTAATGATTAATTTTTATATCAACTTATCGAAAATGAGTAAAGACGAAGCTCTACGGCAAGCACAACTTAAAATAAAAAATCAATACCAACATCCCTATTACTGGGCAGCCTTTTTACTAACGGGTAATGCAATGTAAAAAAAGCAGTTAAGGATATTTGGGGGGAGTTCCGGGGATAGAAAAGCTGTGGGGTCAAGTCTTGAATTGACAGATTATTGCGGCGTACTGAACGGAATATAATATTTCAAGACCTGACCCGAAGAACTTTCAAACACGCTTGTATATTAAATACAACCATGTACCGCTAAATTTTGATCGGCATTGTCTTGTCAAGGTATGTTTGGAACAGTTCTTAATGTGTTTCGATACTTTTATGTCTTTTCTTTGTAGAGGTTTTCCAGCATTTCCCCATATTTTTCCATAACCACGCGGCGTTTGAGTTTCATGGTCTGTGTCAGCATGCCGTTATCCAGGGTGAAATCCTCGAGAATAAACGCAAATTTACGGGGAATTTCGTAAGTGCCGATGGTCTTGCGCAAATGATTTTGCACCTCTGCGGTCAGCAAATCTCTTAATTTTTGCCCCGCGGGGTGAGCAGGTTCGAAAAGATCCTGCGGCTGGATCGATAAATTGAGTTCGGCGGCCAGGCGCTCCAGCAGCTTCATATCCGGCACGATCAAGCCGACATTGTATTCATGTCCCGCTCCGGCTACGACAGCGTTTAAAACCCAGGGAATAACCTTCATTTCCAGCTCTATAGTTTCCGGATGGACATATTTGCCGTTTTCCAGTTTATACTCTTCCTTGAAGCGGCCCGTGATATACAAAAATCCGTCGTTGTCCAGACGCCCGCGGTCGCCCGTGCGCACGCCACGCATGCCGTTCATTTCCACAATCACTTCTTTGGTCTGCTCGGGTTTATTGTGGTAGCCGAGCATGCACTGCGGGCCAAAACAAAGAATCTCTCCATCATCACCATTTTCACCGGTGCGCGAACGATCGATTACAACTTTAGTTTTATTGATCGGCTTTCCCACGGAGCCTAAACGATTTCCCATTAAAGGAGAGTTGATGGTAATGGCCGGCGATGTTTCACTCAAACCATAGGCATCATAAGTCGGGATGCCGACATCGATAAAGAATTTGGCAATTTCCACATTCATGGGAGCACTGCCGGTAACCGCGTTATCTAATCGCCCGCCAAAGCGGTCCCGAATCTTCTGCAAAACGATTTTATCCAGAATTTTATATTTCAGGCTGACCTTGCCTGTTTCCCTTTTATTTTTAGCCGCCGCCAATGCCGCTTCAAAGAGTTTCAGCTTCAGTCCGCCTTCTTCCCTCATTTTCGCCCAGACGCCATTAAAAACCTTGTTGAAGATCCGGGGAACAGTGATCATGAAGGTGGGCTGAATTTTGGGCAGATCGTCAATTAAAGTCTCCACCGATCCCATAATGCCGATGGAAGCGCCGCGCATCATGAAGGCATGCAAATCGGCCGTAATCCCGAACGAGTGCGCCCAGGGCAGCATGGAAATGCAACGGCTGTTTTCGGTCAGGTTGGGAAACCAGGCCAGGCCGGCCTTGACATTTTCCGCGAGGTTGCCGTGGGAAAGCAAAACACCCTTAGGCTCTCCAGTAGTGCCCGAGGTATAAATCAGCACGGCTACTTCGGCAGCCTTCGGTTTGTAGGAAGGGACGGGGCCGGCGGCGCCGGTTTTTTCGAGCTCGGCCATGGTGTTTGCTCCTGCACCTTCAATCAGAATGATTTCCTGCAGCGTGGGAATTTCAGCGGGAAAATTCTTCACCTTCTCCAATATTTCCGGCTTGGAGACGAGGAGAATCTTTACTCCGGCGTCTTTAATGATGTATTTCCACATCGAAAGCAATTCTTTTTCATACATCGGCACGTAAGCAGCGCCTAACCCCTGAGCGGCGATTTCTCCGATAAACCATTCCTTCCGGTTGTTGGCGATGATGCCGACCGCATCCCCTTTCTTGATTCCGATTGCCGCCAGCCCCCCCCGCAAATTATCAATGCGGGTGGCGATTTGACCATAGGTGACCCACTGATACGTCCCCGTGCTGTCTTTTTCGCCGATAAACAGGTTATTTGCATAGCGAGCGGCACTTTGTTCAAAAAAATCGACCAGATTGTCGGGTGGATCGTAAGTGTTTTGATATTCGCCATACTCAAAAATCGCCATAAGCTTCATCCTTTCTTTGGAAATGAATTGTTTTAACTAAATTCTTTACGTGGGAAAACACTCGATTTTCTAACCGGCGCCAATCAAGTCGGCTAAGATTTATTTCTGATGGGCGCCGCCGTCATCAATCATTTATTGCCGGGACAGCATACGAGAAGCGAAAATGATTTGGCATCAATTTTACTTTGTTTTTCTGTTTTGTCAATGGAATTAGCAGGAAGGGAAGTGAATACAAAAATCCCATAGACGGCAAGGGCCATTTAATCGCCCTGCCTTGCCGCATGATCAATGAAAGAAATAATGGCATGAATCAGGCAGCTGAATTGCGCTGCAAAGCAGCTATCATCTGTTCATGAATCAAGCCGTTGGAGGCTAAAAGATTTGGCGCGAGCAGATGCCAGGGGGCGCCAGAGATGTCGGTTACTTTTCCACCCGCTTCCTCCAGCAAGAGACAGGCGGCGGCTGTATCCCATGGTTTAAGCTTCAACTCCCAGAAGCCGTCGAACCGGCCGGCGGCGACATAGGCAAGATCCAGGGCAGCGGCCCCCGCGCGGCGGATGGCCTGCGCCTGTTTAGCCATCGTATTGAAATAGTTAAGATTATTTTGTGCGCTTTCCCGAATATCGTAAGGAAAGCCGGTTGCCAAAAGGCTGCGCGAGAGGTCTGCTACCTTTGATACAGCCAGTTTTTTGCCATTCAGATAAGCTCCCTCGCCGCGCACAGCACTAAAAGTATCACCGCGCGTGGGATCATAAATGACGCCGAGGACAACAGCTCCATCTTGTTCCAGTGCAATGGAAATGCAGAAAACAGGATAGCCATGGGCATAATTTGTGGTGCCGTCCAGGGGATCGATAATCCAGCGCAGGGACGAGCCGGCGGCAATTGCCGGCGATTCTTCCGACAAAATACCATGATGCGGGAAGTTCTGCCTGATGGCAGAGATAATTATATTTTCGGACATTTTATCCGCTTCTGTAACCAGATTAATATCGCCTTTGTAATGAATTTCAATGGACTGATCGAATTTTTCGAGCAGCAGCGCGCCGGCTTGATGGGCCAAGGCCACGGCAAAGTTTTTCAATTCCAGCATAAGAGATCCTTGCTCCTGTCAGGATGATTTTGCTTTCATCAGTAATAAAATTTTCGGCAAAGATAAAGCAATAAAATGGCTTTCTTTTTAAAAAGTTGCGCTTACCTTTAATTAATGCTAAACAAAACAAAATAAATGTTTACGATATTTACTATGACAAATGGACAAAATGCCACAGAAGATTTCCTGGGATTAAAATCAAAAAGGGAATCTTTAGGGCTGACCCTCAAAGATATCTTCTCTAGTACACGGGTTAGCGTGGTGAATCTGGAAGCCATAGAAAAAGGAGATTTTGCTAATCTTCCCGAGCCGATCTACACGAAGAATTTTATTAAAACTTTTGCCCGCGCTCTGGATCTGGACAGCAAGCCGATTTTAGAAAGCTATGAAGCTTATCTTAAATCATTGCAGAAAGATCAAAATAATATTCCGGAAGCGGAACCTCTGCGGGAATCTTTTACTCAGAAAGTTATACGCTATAAGACGTATTTATGGACATTGTTTGTCATTGTTATCATCGCTATTGTCGTATTCTTTATTTATCAGCAGTATGAACCTGTTGCCAAGGTTGCCGATTCTCAATCCTCAGCGGTGGCGACTGCACCGCCGGCAGCAATAGATAAAGCGGTTGATGCGACACCAGTGCCGTCTGTTGAACAGGAGAAAGTGGTTGATCAGCCTCTGGCGCCGGAAGCGCCCAAAGAAGAACTAAAGCCTCCGGTGCAAGTTTTACCTAAACCTCCCGAGCCGCAGGTTGCCGTTGGGCCCAAACCTGCCCGGGTTGTCAGCCCCCCTAAAATTGAAAAAACAATACCGGCCGCGGTCAGTGAAGATGCCGGTATCCTGAGCATTAAGGCAATTGAAGAAACGTGGCTGCGCATTAAAATTGATCAGCAGGAACCGTTTCAGGTTCTTTTGCAGCCCGGGGAAAAAATTGAGCGTCAGGGCGCCGCCTTTGATCTGGACATCGGCAACGCCGGGGGAATAGAAATGAAGTTTAAAGAGAAAACATTCGTAAACCTTGGCAAGTCGGGTCAAGTGATTCACATGCGGTTGCCATAGTTAAATATATTATAATGAGGTGAGGTATGTTTGGAATAGGATTGCCGGAATTATTGATCATCTTGGTCATTATTCTGATTATTTTTGGTATCGGAAAACTGCCGGAAATCGGTTCGGCACTGGGAAGAGGCATTAAAAATTTCAAAAAGTCAGTAAATGAAAACGAAGCTGATCATCAACCGGCCAAAAAAGATGATGAGAAAAAATAAATACTCCAGTCCGGTTTGAACACCGGCTGACGATTCGCCCCGCTGATTTATTTCCCCTACAGAAATTTATATCAGACTCTTCCCGTCTGATGGGGCCGCTGACAATTTTGTTATGTTCCGAGCGGCCTTCCTAAAAGGGATTGGCTTTTCTTTTCCTCTGCAGTTTGTCCGACTGCGAAAAAAAGTTTTTTCCCACAGGCGGCCCAGAAGATTGTTAAACCATTCAATTTCCTACAGATGCCTCCAGTCCCTCTTCTTCAATCAGCCTTTTCAATTTTAAAACATTTTCGTCGCTGGGCGCAGCCGCCTGAGCATAGGAATAGGGTATGCCAAGCTGTTCGCATTTGCTTCTGCCGCCTTCATGGTAAGGCAGCAGAGAGATTTTTTGGATATGATGCGCTTTGCTCAGAGCAATAAGGCGGGAGGTATGATCAACAGAATCATTGAAACCGGCAATCAGCGGAACCCTAAGCCATACTTTAGTTTGTCCGGCAATTTTTTTCAGGTTGTCCAGAATCAAAGCATTGTCAACTCCTGTTGTCCGCAAGTGGATAGCGGGGTCGAGATGCTTGATATCGAATAAAACCAGATCAACATAGGGAAGGACACGCTCCATAGTTTTCCAGGGAGCATATCCTGTGGTGTCCAGCGCCGTGTGGAGGCTGTGTTTTTTGCCTTCTTGCAGCAGCCTTTGTGTAAAGTGCGCCTGGCCGAGCGGTTCTCCTCCGGAAACTGTCATGCCGCCGCCGGAATTTTTATAGAAAGCCTTGTCCTGCAGGATTTCCCGGATGACATCGTCCAGCTGCAAATATTGTCCGCAGATGTTGAGGGATTGATAGATACAATGCCGGACGCAGGCCAGACAATTGTCACAAATGCTGCGGTCAATCAGCCGGTGGCCGTCCTGCAGGCGAATTGCTCCGCGGGGGCAGGCCGGCAGGCATGCTCCGCATTGCACGCATTTGATCTCCCGCACTATCAGCGTTGGAAAAAAAGCCTGCGATTCCGGATTGGAACACCAGGGGCATTTCAGCGGGCAGCCTTTCAGAAAGACGGTGGTCCTGATGCCCGGTCCGTCGTGGATACTGAATTTCTGGATATTGAAGATTAAACCTTCATCTTCTTTGCCTGAGACTGGTGACTGCATAGTTTGTCGTTACTGCCGCTTGATGAAAATGGCGCACGCGAAATCAAAGCCAATGTTCCGGCCTGTTAGTCTAATCTCTGATCGGCCCGGGCAATAATGTGATCTTGGAGACCCTTCGTCAGATCAACAAAATAGGCGCTGTAGCCCGCAACGCGCACAATCAAGTCCTGAAAAGCGGCGGGATTCTGCTGGGCGCTGATCAGAGTGTTGCGGTCAACTATGTTGAATTGGATGTGGGGGATATTCAATTCTTTCCATGTTTTCAGGTAAGCCAAAAAGATATTTTTCATATCCCCTTCCAGATACTGGGGCGCAAACTTCTGATTCAATAGATGATTATAGGTTTGCAGTGCTTCAATCTTGGCGCAGGAATTAAGCACGGCGGTTGGTCCCTTTTTATCCATGCCGGGCTGCGGCGCCAAAGTCGAGTCCGCAAAAGGACCGCCGTCTTTGCGGCCATCCGGCGTGGCCGGTGTATCTACCGAAAGTCCATAAGTAGCCGATACGGCACTGCCGTCGCCTCTGATTGAATTTCCAAAGCGATCTTTAATTGTCTCCATCACGGCTTCCGTGCGGTAATGAACTTCCCGGGCGATGAGATCGGCATAGTCGTCATCATTGCCATATTTTGGTGCGTTGAGGCAGGCCTGCCTGATATCTTCGCGGCCCTCCCAGTTTTTATCCATGATGTCAATCAATTCGGGAAGGCTGATCAGCTTATCTTCAAACACTATTTTTTTAATCGCCGTCAGCGAATCGGCGACATTGGTTGTGCTGATGACGATCAGCATATCATGCACCATCGAAGGATAGGCCCACTGCTTGCATTCTTTTCCCTGTTCGATACAGCCCTCGACAATTGCCGAATAAAAAGGCTTCGGACAATATTTGGCATGAAGATCACGCGAGGTATTTTCCAGTTGGGCAATCTTGCCGGTGAAAAATCTTACCTGCTCCAGGTAAGCATCCAGGATATCTTCCCAGCACCGGAATGTTGCGGGATCGGGCGTTTTTGCCCCCCACTGCTCTCCTGTTTTTGGATTTCTGCCCTGATGAAAAGCCCACCACAGGCATTTGGCTAAAACAAAATAGCCGACAACCCGCCGGGTGATGTTTTTGCCCGGTATCTCCATATAAACGCAGCCGGATACAGTGTAATTTTTGGCATCGCTTTCCGGAACGCCCCATTTCTTCAGCAGTGGAATCAAAGCCTCATCATTAAAAAGCGAGGGATATCCGATTCCTGTTTTAATCACATCCACCGCACTGGAAATAAGATTGGCCGGTGTGTTGTTATGGATGCGCAAAGCGATGCTCGGCTCAATGGTCTTCATCTGTTTTGCCGCTTCCAGGACCACATAAGTCAATTCATTGGTGACGTCGTTGCCGTTTCTATCCGTGCCGCCCAGCGTAATAGCCTGCAGCGAGGCGACGCCGCCGTAAATGGAAGTAATCAAGGGTGAATAAACCAGGCCGAGTTCCAAAAGCTTAACCCATAAGAGCTGGATAATTTCGGTCGCATTGTCTTTTGTGATGCGTCCCGCCCGCAAATCATTTTCATAATAGGCGCCCAGCAGCTGGTCAAAGCGCAGGCCGATGCCGAGCGTGGAATATTCCAGATACCGGATGAGATGAATGAAATAGAACATTTGCACGGCTTCCATAAATGTGCGCGGGGGATTGGCGGGCACCCAGGCACAATTGGTTGCAATTTCCTCCAGTCTTGCTTTCTTTGCGCTGTTCTTTTCGGCGGCGGCCATTTTTTGGGCGAGCTCGGCAAATCGCCGGCCGAAATTGACTGCTGCCTGCAAAATAATCACAACTGACTGCAGAAATTCCTTCTGATCGATGTAATCGGGGGGCACTGTGGCGTCAATTTCCTTGAGCCTGTCCTCGGCCATTTTAATTCTGCCTTGGAGCCCCATCTTAAACAGTGCTTCATAGTCGGGCACGCCCAGTTCAGACCAACCGGGGCTCCAAAGAAAAGTTCCCTCATAAGGCCAGTACTTGCCCAGTTCGCCAGTAAAAAGCTCCTGCTGCCGATCGCTCATACATTTACCGTTCCAGTAAGCACAAAGCTCATCGAGTTCCCGTCTTCCGTCATCGTCGAGCAGCGTCTTGCCCGCTTCGCCGCTGACCAGCCTTTTTACCGACCGCCAGTTCATATCAATCGGATGATAGAGATTTTCCGGACTGGATGTTTGGCAGCCGACGATTCTTTCCCAATCCTGGATGTAAAGATCCATTTTATTCAAAACATGGGCAATAGCCTTTGCGCGTCTCAGCACCATGGGCTGGCCGTCGGTTTGCCGGAATGATTCCGTCATCAGGCGGGAACGCTGCAGATCCAGCCTGATCTCCGAACGAAACATACCACGGTTGATTTCGTCTTTTGTGTAGCCCCGTTGGACATTGCGCACTGCTTTAATGGTCAGCTTACTTTTTAAATCTTCAGCTAAATTCATTTTTGCAACCTCCTGCTTGGCTCATGATATTTCATCAACATGTTTTTTGGGAAATATTTTTTTCTCCAGCGGCTGCCTGCGTATTATTGCTCAGGGGGCATTTCGTCTGCTGGATAGGAAATTTAATTCAGAAATAAGGTTTTCCCGGCTGATTCCCGTCGGCTTGATTTTTGCTAAAATGGAACATCGTCATCGGGCATGTTGGCCGGTGCGGAATTAGCACTGACGGGATCAGGAGATGAGCCTTCTGCCTTAGCCTGGCCTCGTGTATCCAGCATCTGCATGTTCGTGGCGATTATTTCCGTCGTAAATCGTTTCACGCCCTCTTTATCCTCCCAGGAACGGGTTTGAATCCGGCCTTCAATATAAATCAGCTTACCTTTCACGAGGTAATTGCCGCAAATTTCGGCAAGTTTGCCGAAAGTTACAATGCGATGCCATTCTGTTTTTTGTGTTTTTTCACCGCTTTTATCTTTCCATTGCTCGTCCGTAGCCAGATTGAAATTGGTCACCATAGTTCCATCCGGCGTGTAGCGCACCTCCGGATCCTTGCCCAGCCTGCCCACCAAAATTACTTTGTTTACCATATCTTCCCCCTCATCATAAGTGGCGGCTATCATACATAACATTAGTAATTGTGGCAAATTAATTTTGCATCGTTAACCCGTTCTTGGTGTGGAAAATGACCTGATTTTATCATGCAGACAACAAATTCTTGACACTGTGCTCAACAATAATATATGCTCGCGCCAGCTTTTTCAAAGGTTGCCGGATTGGGGATGTAGCTCAGCTGGGAGAGCGCGGCGTTCGCAACGCCGAGGCCAGGGGTTCGATCCCCCTCATCTCCACCAAAACCTAATCCAACTCAGCACGAAGAAATAAAATAACCCGTTAGAAATAGCGGGTTTTTTGTTGCCATTCGTCCAGAGAAGTTCTGTAAGGTTTATCAAAATCTGCTCTCCCTCTAACATCATGTCCATGCCGGGGACATGCATATAAGAATGGCAAAGAGATTGAATAAATTCTCTTTACATTTGCCATCTATAGTATTTTTTCTTGCAATGTTTTTCACAAGTTGTAATATTCGGTGCGCTTCATCAGGCAATGTCAAAATATCAGCAGGGGCGGAAAATTGATATATCAATGGTTTGCCCCAGTTCTTCCCCAAAAGAAGTAAACGAAACTCTTTAAAAGTAAATGGTTTTTGCCAATATTTCGTTGACATACCAGTGTGTTCTTCCTATACTCCTTTCACCATTAGTAAAATTCAGACCGGTTTTTAAGTTATTGTAACTGTTGCCTTTAATCGTTAATTAAGGAAATAGACATGGAGAACCGCTTTTTTGACCAACCAATTCTTAATTCCCCCTACGAATATCCTTCAAAGCACTGGGAACTTGATGAACAGGGCCAGCCGACACAACAGATTATCGAAAAACGCCGTCGTGCTGAATACATCACACCCATACCCAAGCCCAAAAAACGAAAAAACGCCGCCTCCCAACAAAATATCATTTTTGACGAGGGGAAAGGTCTATCCTCACAAAAGCAACAGTATGACCCGACTCCTATAATTAATGACTTACGATACCATGTGGATAAATGGCGCAGCATCCCTAATCCAAGTGATTGGAAAGTTACACCGGAGACAGCGCGGCTGCTGCAGCACTGGCGGCACCATCAGTTTAGCGCTTATCGCCCGTTCTTTTGTCAGGTCGAAGCTGTGGAAACAGTCATCTGGCTTACCGAAGTTGCGCCCAATGAAAAAGCAGGCAAACAATTTCTCGAACATCTTGAAAATGCCAATAATTATGCCAATCCCGACCTGCCGCGTCTGGCACTGAAACTGGCCACGGGTGCCGGCAAAACCACCGTTATGGCCATGTTGATCAGTTGGCAAACAATCAATGCTGTGCGCCATCCCAATAGCAAAAAGTTTACCAGAGGCTTTCTGATAGTAACGCCGGGTAT
>ENA-ORXD01001041-ORXD01001041.1-sediment-metagenome-genome-assembly--contig:-NODE-1041-length-26631-cov-4.236575_pt1 | contig 26631 bp, 22 predicted proteins | sample MGYA00237862_ERZ511471 | MGnify/ENA metagenome assembly ERZ511471 | reverse complement strand
CAGCAACAGGGCTCCCGTGAGTTCGGCCCCAAGGGTAAAAAGGAAAACGCTTTTAAGCAGCCCGAAGATATCCGCGCGCGGGGTATGGGCGAAGAGATCCTGCATGACCATCCGATGCCGGAAGGAAACGCTGCGGCCGAGCCATTGGAAAAGGGCCACGGAAATGGTCATCACGCCGAGGCCGCCGACCTGGATCAGCGCAAGGATGACACACTGGCCGAAGAAGCTGAAATAGCTGCCGGTATCCACCACCACCAGGCCGGTGACGCAGACGGCGGAGGTGGCGGTGAACAGCGCGTCCAGCCAGCTTATTGCACCGCTCCTGGTGGAAGCGGGAAGTTTGAGCGCGAGCGTCCCCAGCACAATGGCCAGCAGAAAACTGGCCAGCACCAGGGCCGCCGGATGCGCCTTGAGTAGTTTCCCGCGAATCGTCATGCTGAGCGCCTCGGGTTCAGATAGTACTCGCAGCGCAGATGGTCCCCGGTCTCGCAGATCTCCCGCAGCCGGCGGCCGCCGAGGACCATCCGGTCAAGGTAGGCGCCGCATACCGTCATTTCGTGGTGGGGATCTATGCTGTTGTAATGCAGAAAGGGACAGAGACTGGCCAGCTGCTGCGCCAGGCGGTCATCCGGTCCCAATCCCTCGATGATCCCCCGGATCTGTTGTGCATCCAGGGCGATATCGCCTGCATGGTGCGCGAAATCCACTCCCGCCAGCTGCAGGGCTTCGAGGAGCTTCCGGTGCTTTGCGTGCAAAAGCGCCAGCACGGGAATGCTGCGGGTGTGGCGGTTGCGCTTCAGCAGGGCACTGAGTTCCAGCAGTGCTTCCAGCTCCCGGACCGGCATGCTGTGAAAACGAAGGACAATAATCCCCGGCCTTCGGTCTGTGGCCCTGTCCAGACAGCGGAGCGGGCTGGCAACCAGCTCTTCCCCTGCTGGGGCCGGCTGGTTGACCGAGCCGGCCGGGTCGCACAACAGGACACGAAATCCCCGGGCCTGAGAATTTTCACCGGTGTCTGATTGGTTATTCATCTGCATGTTCACGGCCGCACCTTTCATCCCCGAACCCGCCATCTCTTTTATCCGGGCCGAGATCAATCCCGCCGAATTTTTCCCGGGAGGTGGCCCGTTGCAGATTCACCGCGGCAGGTTTGAAGGTGGGATTGATGTCCAGGGCCGCCCGGTAGAACTTCAACGCTTCCAGCCGCTCCTGGTTGATTTCAAGTAAGGCGCCGAGCAGGTTGTAGGCCTCGGGCTGGGCCGGATCGGCGGCAATGGCCCGGCGGGCCGTTTCCCGGGCAGCGGCGAAGCTGCGGTCCGAGATGTGCCGTTTTGCCAGTTCGATCAGGGCGGGATAATCGACCGCGTTCTCTTCGTTCAGCATTTCCCGTTGCAGGACCCGGCTCGCCAGCTGCCGGATTTCCCCGGGGCTGAAAGGCTTCTGGATAAAGTCCACCGCGCCGAGCTTCATGGCCTCCACCGCGGACTCGACGGTCCCGTGGGCCGTGATGATAATCACCCGGATTGCCGGCCAATTATCCTTGATCCGGCACAGCAACTTCATGCCGTCGAGGCCCGGCATCTTCAGGTCCAGGAAGACCAGCCTGCAGGGCTCCTCGACCAGTTTCCGCAGGGCCTCCTCACCATTTGCCGCGGTCCGACAGGATCGGTTTTTTCTCCATATTGTCCTCCTACTGATCGCCTGCCGGCAGGGTGAAGGTGAAGGTGCTGCCCCGGCCAGGGGAGGATTCCACCCAGATCGCGCCGCCATGGGCCCGGACGATCTCCTTGCAGATGGCGAGTCCCAGGCCCGTGCCGTCAGCCTCCTGCCCTTTTACCTGCACGAATTTCTGGAAAATCCTGGCTTGATAGGCCAGGGGTATTCCCGGCCCATCGTCACGGACGGACAGGTGGACCAGGGGGCCGATCCCCTGCGCCAGCAGGTTGATCTGACCGCCCCTGCTCACATAACGAAGCGCATTGGAAATCAGGTTGGTCAGCACCCAGGTGATCTTGTTGGCGTCCGCCCGCACCCTTGGCAGGTCGCCGGCGGTTTCGGCAGTAAGGACGACCCCCTTCATGTCCGCCTGACTCTTGAAAATTGTCTGTACGTGGTCAAAAAGGATCGGCACCTCAAGCTCCTCAAATTCCATTTCGATTCGGCCCGCCTCTATCCTGGAAAGGTCCAGCAGATCGCTGACCAGGGCCTTCATCCGGTGAACCTCTTCGTGGGCCGCCTGCAGCAGATCCCGATCCTTATCCGGGAGAAGCGGGGCGGCGTGTTCCAGCAGCAGGTCAACACTCATGCCCAGACTGGTCAGCGGGGTGCGCAGCTCGTGGGAGGCAGCCATGATGAATTCACTCTTCAGCTGCTCAACTTCCTTCAGGCGGGTGACGTCCCTGAGCAGGAGCACGATGCCGGAGAGGTTGCGGTCCCTGCCGCGAATGGCGGTGACGGAAAAAAGATAGTGCCGCCGCCGCTCTCCATCCGGGAAAACGATGATCCGCTGCTCATCGGGCAGAGCGGGATGAATGCCGCTTTCCACGGTATGACGGATCAGCTCGCAAACGCTTGCGTCCGGGATGATATCGGCGCACTGTAGTAAGGATGTCTCAGCTGTCGCCAGATCCAGCATCCGGCGGGCCGCCGGGTTGATGCCGGTCACCTGCAGTCTGGTGTCGAAAACCAGCAGGGCGTCCTCGATGCTGGAGAGAATCGCCTCGCCCTTGTTTTTTTCCGCGATGATCTGTTCGATGTTCATCTCCTGGTAGCGGCAGAGCTGAGTGGCCATCTGGTTGAATTCGCTTGCAAAACTGCCAAGTTCGTCTCCGGTGTCCACCGGCACCTGGACAGCATAGTCGCCGGAGGAGATCCGGCGGGATGCCTCCATGAAACGACGGATCGGCCGGACGATCCGCTCCGCCAGAAACAGGCTGAATAGCAGGGCGACAACCGATGCCGCGGCCGCCACCAGGGTGGTGGACCAGATGGCCCGGCTGGCTACCGTGCCCGCCTTGAGGCTTGCGGCGTACATGGTTTCCTCATTGAGCTGGCGCACGCTGATGCACGCCTCGCGGACCTTGGCGAAAAGGGGATAGACGGTTTCCTGATAGGCAGCTGGCCGCAGGGGTGTTCTGGCGGGTTCGCTCCCCTCGGTCAGGGTGGAAAAGTGACGTCGATAGCTGGCGTAGTCAACCTCGATGGAACGGATGCGTTCCGCCTCGCCGGCAATGGTGATGTTGTCCCTGGCCCGGGCCAGCCACTGGAGAAAAACGGCCTCGTTTTCCCTGAACTGGCTGGTTCCTTTCTCCCGTTCCCCCAGAAAAATGAGCAGAATGCCGCTGTCCTGGCGTTCCAGGGCGTCCACCATGTTTTCGGCGGCAAGGATGCTCCGGTAGTTCTCGCTCAGGATGGCCCCGGAGGCCCGGCCCAGGGAAACAAGGTTGGTGACCGCCCAGGCCACCACCAGACCCATGAGGGCGAAGGCGACGCCATAGCCGATGAGTATTTTCTTTTTTAATGTCATGTCAGTCCTTTGTCCGCTGATAGCCAATCAATGCATGAGCAACGAGCATGCCAGAAGGAAAATCTCGTAGTTTTAATAAGTTACGGATCATGAAGCGTAATCCTGCCTTGAATAATGAAAGGAAGGGGAGGACATGGCCTTGCATAATGCAAGGCAAGGCAGGAGCAGGCCATACTCTCTTGGGCCACTGGGAGGACATCCCGAGATACTCAGCCGGCCGGGGGCAAAGGTGCCGCGCCAGGCGGGGAGGTGTCCGGCAGCGCCCTGGTATCGACCACCACCACGGTGATATCCCTGCCTTCGGTGATCAGCCGCTCCACGAGGCTGACTTCCCCCAGCAGGCGGCGCCAGAAAGGCATCTTCCTGCCCGGGGTGCCGAGGACAATATGACCGACCCGGTATTCCCTGGCAAACTGCAGGATGGTCTTGACGATATCGTCGCCCTTGTAGGTGAAAACAGTGGCTCCCAGCTGGTGGGCGAGGGTCAGGGTGTTGGAGAGAACCCGCTGGGTCGCCGCAATAATTGCCGTCAACATGCGCTGATGGGCGGCGACCGCCAGGCGGCGGGCCGCGTTGTTCGCCTCGTTCATGTTGTTCTGGTTCATGGGCAGGACTTCCTGCGCCATGGTCAGCCCGCCGATGGCAGCGACGACCACGAGCAGCCCGCCGAATCCGAACATGATTTTTTGTCTGATGCCGATCATAAGCGTGGCCTCCAGGCCCTGACTAAGAGCACAAGTCATGCCAGACTCACAAATCCCGTTTTTCCATATGATACCGGCATCTCCGGGGACGGATATCTTGCGATAGACAAGGATGTGGCAAACGGACCTTGCAAAGTGCAAGGCCGGCAAAAGAGGGCGACAAGGCCTGCTCAGATGCCGTATTGCTTTCGTTTACGCCAGAGAGTGGCCTGGTCGATGCCCAGGATGTCCGCCGCTTCCTGCAGCGAGAAGGTATTGGCTATGACCCTTCTGATATGCAGTTCCTCAATAATGGACAGAGCTACCCGGTCGCCGATGGCGGGTGTGCCGGGGCTTGGAGCGATATTGTCGGGCAGGTCGGTTTTGCCGATCATCTCCCCGCCGCCCAGGATCACGGCCCGTTCGATGGTGTTGCGCAGCTCGCGGACATTGCCGGGCCAGTTATGAGAGGTCAGTGATTCTTCGGCCTCCCTGGTGAAGCCGAGCAGCGTCTTGTGGTTGGCCCGGCAGAAATAAGCGAGAAAATCAACGGCAAGGGGCATGATGTCTTCCTGCCGCTCGCGCAGCGGCGGGATGGTCAGGCTGATCACGTTGAGCCGGTAGAAAAGATCCTCCCGGAAGCGGTTCTCGGCCACCCGTTTGCCGAGATCGGCATTGGTGGCGGCGATGATGCGCACATCCGCCCTGCGGGGCGTCGCATCACCGAGGCGCTCATATTCCTTGTCCTGGATAAAGCGCAGCAGTTTGGCCTGTACCGCCTGGGCCATGTCCCCGATCTCGTCCAGGAAAAGGGTGCCGCCCTCACAGGCCGCGATACGCCCCGGATTGTCACGGCTCGCCCCGGTGAACGCCCCCCTGGCATGGCCGAACAGCTCACTCTCCAGGAGATCGGACGGCACCGCCGGACACGGCACCACCGCCATGGGTTTGGCTGAGCGCGGACTCCAGTGATGGATGGCGCGGGCAAACACCGATTTGCCCGTACCGCTTTCCCCCTGGAGCAGGACAATCGCCTCTGAAGCCGCGGCCTTTCTGGCAATCTCGATCACCCGCTGCATGCCGGCGTTTCGGCTCTGCAGACGATCTTCCGGGCCAAGCCGCTGCATGTCCTCCCTGAGGGCGGCGATCTCTGTTTCCAATGCCCGAAGCTTGCCGATGCGGCGGGTGAAAAGCCGGACTTGCTCAGGGGTGAAGGGTTTGGCGATGTAATCGGTGGCGCCGCGCCTGATCGCCTCCACCGCGCTTTCAATGGAAGCGTGCGCCGTAATGACCACGATCTTGGTCCAGGGCGATTCCGACAGCAGGGCCGGAATCAACTCCATGCCGTCATCCTCGCCAAGTCTGAGGTCCACGAAGGCCATGTCGAAGGCCCGCCGCCTGGCCTCCTCCAGGGCATCGGCGGGATTGCTCACCGCAATGACCGTATGTCCCTCTGCCGCCAGACAATAGGAGAGTGTCTTGCGGATGTTGGCCTCATCGTCGATGATTAATATATTCAGCATTTTTCTGAACCAATTCTCTTTGTTTAAGCAATGACACTATCCCTCTGAAAAGGATTATTGCGGCTGGACGGGATATGATCCGCAGCGATGAGCTGCATCTGTCGTCCTTTGTTTCGAATTTACATCTTTACACCCTGTATTAACATTATTTTTTCTCCGGAACACGAAATCGTCGAAAACCGGACAACTCGACCCCGTAAAATATTGTCTCGGATATGCAGAAAATTACCTGGGTGTCCCTTTTTGACTGAGTGCAACCTTCATTGAAGGCACCTCTTCAACAGGGCTTGCCGCACAGTCATGAAACTTTCCTGCCCTCATCCCGTAACCATTTATTTCCCATAACAAATGGTGTATGCTTTGTAAATCCCCTCTAACCATGAACTTTAAACCGCGAACTCCAAGAGGTATCCCCATGAAAATAGGTATGATCGGGCTTGGCAGAATGGGAATGAACATGGCGCGCAGGCTCATGCTGGGCGGCCATCAGGTGGTTGCCTATAACCGCAGCCCGGACAAGACGGAAGATATCGTCAACGAAGGGGCGGAAGGCGGATTTTCCCTGCCTGAGCTGGCGGAAAAGCTCAATGAACGGCCCAGGGTGGTGTGGCTCATGCTGCCGGCCGGCAAGGCCGTCGACGAGCATCTGGAAAAGCTGCGCAACATCCTCAGCCCCGGTGACATCATCGTTGAGGGGGGAAACAGCAGGTACCGTGATGATATCCGCCGGGCCGCCTATCTGAAGGGCGCCGGCATTCATTTTGTCGATGCCGGGGTGAGCGGCGGCATCTGGGGACTGCAGGTCGGCTACTGCACCATGGTGGGCGGCGAGGAGAAGATTTTTCAGTACCTTGAGCCGGTTTTCCAGGCCCTGGCCCCGGCCGATGGTTATCTCTACTGCGGTCCCACCGGGGCCGGTCATTTCGTCAAGATGATCCATAACGGCATCGAGTACGGCATGATGCAGGCATATGGGGAAGGATTTGCCCTGCTTGAGGCCTCTCCCTATGCCGAACATCTTGATTTTAAAAAGATTTCCCATCTGTGGAACCAGGGCAGCGTTGTTCGTTCCTGGCTGCTTGAGTTGCTTGAGGAGGCCTTTGCCGGGGATCCCAGGCTTGATGAGTTGAGCGGTTACGTGGACGATTCCGGTGAGGGGCGCTGGACCGTGGAAGAGGCCATTGCCAGCGGGGTTGCCGCGCCGGTCATTACCATGGCCCTTTTTGCGCGCTTTCAGTCACGCAAGGGAAATGCCTTTGAAAACAGGGTACTGGCTGCTTTGAGGCAGGAGTTCGGCGGACATGCCGTGAAAAAGGTGTGAGTCTTTTGTTCGTGTTGTTTCGCGATCAGGGAAGGACAATATGGAACCGAATGTGATCAAGGAAAGAATAGGGAGTCAGGACCGGATCTGTGACTGCCTGACAGTGGGTGATCTTGACCCCTGCACCATCGTTATTTTCGGGGCATCCGGTGATCTGACGTCCCGTAAGCTCATTCCCGCCCTTTATCATATGTATCTGTCGGGCTCTCTGCCTGAGCCGGTCTCCATTGTGGGCTGCGCCCGCACCATTTTCAGCGCAGATGATTTCCGCCGCCTGATGAAAGAGGCTTGTGAGGACGACGACAAGGCCGACATGTCCGGCTGGCACGAGTTTGCCTCCTTTCTTTTTTACCGGCAGCTCACCTATGACTCGGAGAATTCTTACCGGGAGCTGGCCTCTTATCTCCATGAGCTTGACGGGCAGCGGGGCACCAGGGGCAACCTGGTTTTTGACCTCGCCCTGCCGCCGACCCTCTATCCGGTTGTGGCCGAGATGCTCGGCCGGGCCGGGCTCGCCGTCCAGCATGGAGATGGCCGGGGCTGGTCGCGCATCGTGGTGGAAAAGCCCTTTGGCCGGGATCTGGACACGGCACTGACCCTTGACCGGACTCTGCATGAGCATTTCCAGGAAAAGCAGATTTTCCGTATCGATCATTATCTGGCCAAGGAGACGGTACAGAACATCCTGATGTTCCGTTTCGCCAATGCCATCTTTGAACCGATCTGGAACCGCGGTTTTATCGATTATGTGGGCATCATGGCGGCCGAAAAACTGGGGGTGGAGAACCGGGCCGGCTACTATGAACAGGCCGGGGTCATCCGCGACATGTTCCAGAATCACATGCTGCAGCTCATGTCCCTTATCGCCATGGAGCCGCCCTCCCATTTTGAGTCGGAACGGGTGCGCGATGAAAAGGCCAAGGTGTTCCGCTCAATCCGCCCTTTTTCCCGCAGGCAAGGCGAGGTGGTGCTGGGGCAGTATGGCCCGGGCATGCTGGACGGCAAGGAGGTCAAGGGTTACCGGCAGGAAGCGGGGGTGGCGGCGGGATCCCTGATCCCCACCTTTGCCATGATGAATTTTTATATAGAGAACTGGCGCTGGCAGGGGGTGCCGTTCTGGCTTGTCTCGGGCAAGAGAATGGCCCGCAAGGAAACCCGCATCATCATTCAGTTCAAGGAGGTGCCCCACTCCATTTTCCGAGATGTGCTCGGTGAAAAGATCATCGCCAACCGTCTGGTGCTGGGCATTTATCCGGAGGAGGGGATCAGTCTCACCTTCCAGACCAAGAACCCCGGCCCCAGGGTCTGCCTGCGCCCCATGACCATGGATTTCCGCTATGATACGGCGTCGGTGCTTGACGCCTATGAAAAGGTGCTCCTTGACTGCATTCTCGGCGACCACCTGCTGTTCTGGCGGCAGGACGGCATAGAACAGACCTGGAACATTCTCACGCCCATCTTGAATGAATGCGAACAATGCCAGGGCCGCGCCCAGCATCTCCATATCTACCCGGCCGGCAGCTGGGGGCCGGAGGGGGCCAGAGAGCAGGTCAATAAGATCAGGGACCGGAGGGAGGTGAAAAATGCCCCGTGACATCCCAGTGGGAAACGGCTCGCTGCTGGTGAATTTTGACGCCAATTATCAGCTGCGCGACATTTACTGGCCCTATGTGGGGCAGGAAAATCATACCGCAGGCGCCCCCTGCCGTTTCGGGGTCTGGGTGGACAACACCTTTCGCTGGCTCGATGACGGGCGCTGGCAGCGTAGTCTGCGGTATCTCGATGATTCACTGGTGACCGAGGTAAGGCTGTTCCATCCTGAGCTTGATCTGGAGCTGGTCTGCCACGATGCAGTGGATTTTCATGTGAATCTCTACCTGAAAAAGATCATGGTTCATAACCTGGTGAAGAGGAAGAGAGAGGTGCGTTTTTTCTTCGGGCAGGATCTGCGTATCGGCGGCCATGCGGTGGGTGACTGTGCCTATTATGAGCCGGACAAGCGGGTTCTGTTTCATTACAAGGGCAAACGCTGGTTTCTGGTGAGCACGGCCAAAGGCCGGCCCGGGGAGTGCAGCGCCGGACTTGACCAGTGGGCGGTGGGGAACAAGGCGGTCGGCGACAAGGTCGGTACCTGGCTTGATGCGGAGGATGGCATACTCTCCGGCAATCCGGTGGCCCAGGGCAGCGTGGACTCAGTGGTGGCCCTTCATCTTGAGGTTCCTGCCGGCGGCAGGGCCGAGGGCTGGTACTGGCTGGCTGTTGGAGAGGATTATGCCCAGGTGATGGATATTCAGTACAACCTGTGCCGCCGGGGCGCTGATCCCTATCTGACCAGAACCAAGGACTACTGGCACCTGTGGGTCAATAAGGAAAAAGACTGCACCGACATGCTGCCCGGGAATATGCAGCGCCTGTACCGACGCAGCCTGCTTATCCTGCGTTCACAGATTGACAACAACGGCGCCATTCTTGCCGCCAATGATTTTGATATCGCCGGTTTCAACAATGACACATATTCCTACATGTGGCCCAGGGACGGAGCTCTGGTCGCCTCGGCACTGATCGATGCGGGTTACTCGGAAATCACCCGTCGCTTTTTCGCCCTCTGTCATAAGGTCATCACCCGGGAAGGCTTTCTGCTCCATAAATACAACCCGGACGGTTCGCTGGCCTCCTCCTGGCACGGTTGGTACAGGGACGGTGAGAGGCAGCTGCCCGTGCAGGAGGATGAGACGGCTCTTGTACTCTGGGCATTATGGAAACATTTTGACCGTTTTCGCGATATTGAATTTGTCAAGCTTCATTACCGCGGGCTCATTGTGCGGGCCGCCAACTGGCTGCTGTCTTTTCGCGATGAGGAAACCGGGCTGCCGCTGCCCTCCTGGGATCTGTGGGAGGAGCGCAAGGGGGTTCATGGCTGGACCGCCGGAGCGGTATGGGCCGGGCTTGAGGCCGCGGCCCGTTTTGTCCATGCCTTTGGCCAGACTGATCTGGCAGAGGATTACCGGCGCGGGGCGGCCGCCATCAAGTCTGGAGTGGAAAAATATCTCTGGCAGCAGGAGGCGGGCCGTTTTGCCAGGATGATCAACCGCGGGAAAGACGGTTCCTGGGAGGTTGATACCAGGCTGGACGCCTCCCTGATGGGCTTATGGTATTTCGGCATGTTTACCCCGGATCATCCGCAGATTGTCAGTACCATGGAGGCGGTGAAAAACAAGCTCTCGGTCAGGACAGAGGTCGGGGGCATGGCCCGCTATGAGGATGACTCTTATCACCAGGTTTCCGGTGATCTGCACAATGTTGCCGGCAATCCCTGGTTCATCTCCACCCTGTGGCTGGCGCAATGGTACATTGCCAGGGCGAAGAACCAGACGGAACTGAAAAAGGCTTTTGCAATCATGCAGTGGGTTGCCGATAGAACTCTTAAAAGCGGCGTCATGGCCGAACAGGTGCATCCCTATACCAATGCGCCGCTTTCCGTGAGCCCGCTCACCTGGAGCCATGCCGCATTTGTCCAGACCGTGCTGGAGTATATTCCCAAGCACAGACAGGTGATATTGCCGAAAATCTGATGGCTTCGTAAAAACTGAAAATTTACCACACAGAGCACAGAGCACACACAGTTAACTGGTTGTAATGAAAAAATTTATTTCTCTGTGATCTCTGTGTGCTCTGTGGTAGAAAAATGTCTTGTTGCAACTTCATTAAAATGTAATCAAACTTTCAATTCAGAAACGGATCATGACATATCTCCTCGCCGCCGACATCGGCGGCACCAAGACTGCTGTGGCAATCTTTGCGGCTGATCAAGGTTTAAGCCGCCCCATGCACCAGGCCACCCTGGCAAACCGGGATTATGCCTCTTTTGCGCAACTGCTTACAGCCTATTTGCACAAGGTAAAAATGCAGCCGGATCGCGCCTGTTTCGGAGTGGCCGGTCCGGTACTGAACAACCGGGTCAAGCTGACCAACCTGCCCTGGGAGATAGCCGGCAGTGACATTGCCGAGCAGTTTGCCCTGTCGAGGGTCGACCTGATCAATGACCTTGTTGCCGTTGCCGGCTCCATCCCGCATTTGACGGATAATGATCTGCTTATTCTGCAGTACGGCCACCGGCAGGAGAAGGGGGCGGTGGGGGTGGTGGCGCCGGGCACCGGGCTGGGCATCGCCTTCTGTATCTGGGATGGCAGCGGTTATCTGGCCTGCCCTTCCGAAGGTGGCCATGCCGGTTTTTCTCCGGCTAACGAGGACGAGCTTGCCTTGCTGAAATTTCTTCTCGATCATAATGTTGACACAAGTTTTGAATCACTTTGTTCCGGCTCGGGGCTGCCCAATATCTATCGATTTCTCATCGAATTCGGCGGATTTGTCGAACCTGAGTGGATGCGTGCGGAAATTGCCGGGGCAGTTGATCCCACCCCGGTGATTGTGCAGGCCGCGCTGGGGCCCGGGAAAAGATGCCCGGTGTGCAGTGAGGCCCTGCGCTTTTTTATCAATATTCTGGCCGAGGCGTGCGGCAACCTGGCGGTCACCGTGCTGGCCACCGGCGGCATCTATATCGGCGGCGGCATTCCCCCGAGAATTCTTTCCCTGCTGCAGCAGGAGAATTTTGTGAAACGCTTTGCCAGCAAAGGGAAGATGTCCGGTTTGCTGACGGACATTCCTGTATCCGTTATCATCAATCCCAAGGTCGCCCTGATCGGCGCCGCAGCTTATGGTTTTCGCACAGATGACCATAAATAGGCAATTCGCCAGAAAAGCGGCAATCGTGGTGCTGATCATCGTCTGCCTTGCCGCCTTCAAATATCTGGGGCTGGGGCAGTATCTGACCCTGGACTACCTGCAGCAGTCGCAGGAGCGCCTTGCCGGGCTGTATGCGGCTCGTCCCCTGGCCGTCATCGCCTCCTATATGCTGATCTATATTCTGGCGACGGCCCTGTCCCTGCCCGGTGCGGTGGTCATGACCCTGGCCGGCGGGGCATTGTTCGGCCTGGTTGTCGGCACGATCGTTATCTCCTTTGCCAGCACCATCGGCGCAACCCTTGCCTGTCTGGTGTCCCGCTTTCTGCTGCGGGACTGGGTGCAGAAAAAATTCGGCGAGCGGCTCCGACCGATCAACAACGGCATTGAAAAAGAGGGCGGTTTTTACCTCTTCACCATGCGGCTGGTGCCGGCCTTCCCCTTTTTTCTCATCAATCTGGCCATGGGAATGACCAGGATTTCTCTTTTTCAGTATTACTGGGTGTCGCAGATCGGCATGCTGCCGGGCACCATCGTCTATGTCAATGCCGGCAAAGAGCTTGCCAAAATCGACTCCGTGTCCGGCATCCTCTCACCCAGTCTTATTGCCTCTTTTGCCCTGCTGGGCCTGTTTCCTCTGACCGTGAAAAGGTCATGGGCATTATTGTCAACCGGAGAAAAGGTGGAAAATATGACAAAATTTGATTTTGATCTCGGTGTCATCGGCGGCGGGGCAGCGGGACTGACCGTCACTGCCGGGGCAGCGCAGCTCGGCGCGAAAACCCTTCTGCTTGAAAAGGAGCCGGAACTGGGCGGTGACTGTCTCCATTTCGGCTGTGTGCCGAGCAAAACCCTCATCCGTTCGGCCCAGGTCTACCAGACCATGAAAATGGCGGCGCACTACGGACTGCCGGCGATAGACGTGCCGCCGGTTGATTTTGCCCTGGTGCGGGACAGGATCAGGTCGGTCATCGCCACCATCCAGCAGCATGACTCGGTGGAGCGCTTCTGCAAACTGGGGGCCAGGGTGGAGTTCGGTGCCCCCCGCTTCATCGACGAGCATAGCGTATCAATAAACGGCAGGAATTATTCAGCCAGATCATGGGTCATTGCCACCGGTTCATCACCGGCTGAGGCGCCTATCCCCGGTCTTGCAACAACCCCTTTTATCACCAACAGGGAGATTTTTTATCTCGACAGTCTGCCCGCTTCGATGGTGGTTTTCGGCGGCGGTCCCATTGCCATTGAGATGGCCCAGGCCTTCAACCGCCTGGGCAGCAAGGTGTTCGTCATCCAGCGCAGCGGCCAGATTCTCAGTAAGGAAGATAAGGACATGGCGGATCTGGTCATGCAGGTGATGGCCGGGGAGGGGGTGGAATTTTATCTCAACGCCAGGGTGTTCGGCGTGCGTGATCTGGGTGGGACAAAAGAGGTGAAACTTGCCGATGCCGAGGGCAGGGAGGTGGCCCTCAAGGTAGATACCCTGCTGGTGGCCATGGGCAGGGCCGCCAATGTGGAAGGTCTGGGCCTGGCCGACATCGGCATCATTCATGACAAGAAGGGCATTGCCGTGGATAACCGACTGCGGACCAATCACAAACATATCTATGCGCCGGGGGACATCAACGGCAGTTTCCAGTTCACCCATGCGGCAGGTTATGAGGGCGGCATTGTCGTCAGCAACGCCATCTTTCATCTGCCGCGCAAGGCTGATTACACCTGGATGCCCTGGTGCACCTATGCTGATCCGGAGCTCGCCTCCATCGGTATGAATGAAAAGGCCGCCGCCCAGGCCGGCATTGATTACCAGGTATGGAGTGAGGAGTTCCACAACAATGACCGCAGCCTGGCCGAGGGTGAGCGGGTCGGCAGAATCAAGATGATCCTTGATGAAAGGGAAAAACCCATCGGGGTGCAGATCTGCGGGCCCCATGCCGGCGAGTTGATCAGTGAATGGGTGGCGGTTTTAAATGGTTCCGTTAAGTTGAGTACTCTGGCCGGTGCGGTGCACCCCTATCCGACCCTGGCGGAGATCAATAAAAGGGTAGCGGGAAACTATTTCACCCCGAAGATCTTTTCCGACACGGTGAAAAAAGGGCTGAAACTCTTTTTTCAGCTCAAGGGTTCGGCCTGCGATCCCCGTTCAGACCTTGCGGGAAAGTGACAATGGGTGTAAATAGGATACGAATTGAGCACTCCATTAAGACCGCCTCAAAAACGGCCAGAGGAGAAACTCCTTTGAGCTTCTTGATGCCGCACCGGTTCAGAAGGGTACCGACGGAAAAATTGTCAAAGATCGTTTTTATTGCACCTTGCAGACGTATTGCTTGTTGATCTGTTTCGAATTGGTCTGTACTATGCATTTATGCTCTTCCTCCTTGATTTTATTGATCTTTTCACAAAGCCAATATGTCAAGAAGCGAAGAGCATTTCACTTTAAATATTAAATATTTTCGAGATGTTACCCTGTTTTTATGCACTCAGGTGGCATCTCCGAAAGTTGAGTTTTTTTCAAAAAGAAATCATCTGCCAAATAGCTAAAGACTGTTTTGGATAACTATGTCAAAATCATCTCTGTTTTCTCCTTTACGGAGATTCCTGTCTGCACGTCGAACGCTTAACAGCGATTATGAGCCAGGTCTCAATTTCAAGGAATTAGAAGAGTCTTGTATCCCGTCGTATGCCCATCCTAATGCGGCACTTGGCTGGGTCGCATGGCAACGGCTTGAGGTCGCAGTTAAGATCTGGCGCAATGCCGGCGAGAAAAAAAAGATATTAGACTTTGGTGCCGGCAGTGGTATATTGTCTTCGTTTCTTCCGCCGACTGTTGAATATCAATTTGCTGAATCGGATAATTTTTTGGCGGACAAGGTGGTTAGGCGTTTTCCTCATGCAATCCGGTTTATTCCTGAACATAATATTGATGAAAAATTTGATGTCATATTTGCATTGGATAGTCTTGAACACAATGAGAATGTTGACGCTTTGCTTGAAATGATTTCGGGTTGGATAAAGTCAGATGGTGTTTTTATTCTATCCGGGCCAAGCGAAAATTTTTTATACCGATTTGGGCGGTGGGTTGCGGGTTATGATGGAGGATACCATCATCAAACCATCTACGATATTGAACGGAAAGTAGAGCTCTTTTTTGTGAGGAAAAGTGTGAAGATGATTCCTTTAGGATTGCCGCTTTTTCGTATAACAAGCTGGTACCCTAAACATCGTTCTGTTTAACGCAAATGAAACATCTTCTTATAGCTTCTACGGGCAGAACCGGCACCACCTATCTTGAGTCCATATTTTCTTGTGTAGACAGCGTTGCTGTTAAGCAAGAACCACCACCGTCCAGAGTGCTTTACATGCTTTCGAATCTAAGTGCGATCGAAATCCCCATAATAGAGCAGGGGGCTACAAGGGGAGCACTTTGCATTTATGTAAATACGCGTCGACGTTGGATGAGGAAGTGCCGTAAATCGTTCTATATCGAAATTAATCCGTTTTTGTCTAATCTGTTGCCGGATATTGTCCATTCACAGGTTGTCCCTGACGCTGTTCTCCACATTGTGCGCAATCCTGTATCCTGGGTCAAATCAATGATTCAGTTTGGAGCATACAGTTGGCGCCGTCTTCTCGTCCCATACCTGCCATACGTCTATTTTCGACCGCCATATGGCGCACCTGGTTGGGGAAAGCTTTCCTTTGCGCAAAGGTTAGCCCATGAATGGAACTATCGAAATAAACGGATTCTTGACGCCAAAGCAGGTATTCAAAATTATTCACTGTTGCGTTATGAAGATTTATTTCAGGGCAAGCGTCTAAATATGAAATTATTGGCGCAAACTATAGATAGTTTAGGTTTTGAAATAAGGGAGTTAGGTTTGGTTGGAGTTTCAGCTGAGCAGGCAAACTCGAGTCAGATTTATTCTGGGAAAGAAATAATGAGTGAGGATGACTGTCGATACATAGAAGAGGTTACTACGACCCTATCGACTCAGTTTGGGTATAATTAATTGTGCAAACTGTATTGTTAGCGACTGCGGAGAGCGTCAACCCTGGGTTGGCGGATAACATGATTTGATTGATACTGTCCAAGAAAATGACATTAAACGTATTCTGACGAGTTGGCGAAATTGGTTTTCCGGTATCGTTGTGACAGGTGCTATAGTTGCGGGGTTATTATATTTTGCAGACGATATATTTTTGTATGATGGTTTATCATCTGTCTCGTGGAAATTCCTGGTAGTTGCCTATTTGTTCTTGTGGTGTAATCAATTTGTTTCATCTTTTCGTCTTTTGATTGCCTCTCGTGTTCCGCTTTCTAAAAAAACATATTTGTACAGTATGAACGTAAATGTCTTGCAGCAAGTCGCGGTCAGGTTTTTGCCTATGCGTACGAGTGAGATTTTGTGGATTTATCTTGTGAAAAAAAGGTTTCAATTCAATATCCGGAATTCGATCAGTCTTCTTGTGCATATCCGTGTTTGGGATATGTGTATTTTATTTGCTTTGGTCACTGTTGTTATTCCTCTGACATTGGCGGAAGGGATATCAAGTCATTATCAAAGTACACTGTTGGTTGTCGTTGTAATAGGTTTGTTTTTTCTTATGCTTTTGCCGACGCGAGTTTTTTTTCGATTTACGAGGAAGGTTTCGCGTTGGATGAAATTTCATCGCTGGCCGCGTCTTTGTCGGTTGCATGGTTTGGGCATTTTACGTTCACTGAGAGTGGCTGCCAGGCACAGGCCAATTGCTCAGATAGCATTGGCTCTTATTGGTTGGATATCTTCATTTGCCAGTATGATTTTTATCCTGCAAGCTCTAGGTGTGAGTTTGCCTTTACATCAGGCTCTTATTGCATTAACAATGCTTCTCGTTTCGTCAGCTTTACCTTTGCCGGCTTTGGGGATTGTTGGTGGAGGGGAACTTGGTTTTGCTGCCTCGCTTGGTTCTATGGGATTTAGTCTTACCGAAGCATCGAGCACAGCGTTACTTCTCGGTTTGTTCCATTCTTTTTTATCATTTCTTGTCGGATTAGTCTGGCTTTTAGCCAGAGGGGGCGGATTTGTGTTGTTGAAGAAAAAACGAGATTAGCTTGGGTGTCGTATAATTGCGTTCCTTTTATGGTGCGGAAAATCGATACATTTGTCTTTTTTGGGGAGATGCTGATTCCCGGGAGAAATTCAGTTAACTAATGTTTCACCTTTGTTTTCATTGGTTGTTTTGCTGGGCATGAAATGTGATGATAGTGGATAAATTCAAGGTTTCCCCACTCTTTATCGGTGTCAAGACGGCGTCTCTTTCACTTGATCTTGAATATGATTATGGTGGTGAAAATACCGAAGCGTTGAAGCGGTTCGAGGACCTTGTGTATTGGTTGGCGGAGAGAAAAATCGATTTGACGGTCTTTGTTGAAGGACGGGTTCTTCGCCAACAGCCAGGGGTTAGAGATTTACTCAAACAACCCCATATCTATCCTGCCCAACATTGTTTCGATCATAGAAAATCAAAGGATGATCGCAGCGATATTGAGCGTGGTCGAGATTTGTTTATTGAAAAGTTGGGGAGGCATCCAAAGGGGTATCGTGCACATACCTTTCAACACTCAGGTGCACTTATAAAGGACTTGATGGATCTCGGGTTTGAATGGGATTCTTCTTACCTGCCATCATGGTTGGGATATGGTGCTAAAAAAGATAAGTGCCTTGGTCATATTCTTAAAAGTGGAGCAGACGCTATTCGCTATCAAGATATTGAATCAGGTAATGTTTTAATTGAGTTACCTGTCGGTACGCTTAAATGTTTCAATGTGCCCTTTATTCACAGTTATCAACTTCTTATCGGTAAAATTATTTCTGACAGCCTGCAACGACTATTCAGCATTCAACATCTGCACATTCATGATACTCACATGGTTGATCTCTACAAAGCAACGAATTCATTGTCCAACGGGGCTGTTCCGTGGCTGGCTAAATTGTTTTATCTCTTGTCTTGGAGAGGGAAAAATAATAATAGTCTTGCTTTATTGGGTGCATTTATTGATCGTTGTGAGTCGATGGGTTGGTCATGGTGCAGCATTGAAAGTGTTAACCGGCAATTGAGTAGTAGTGATGAGCATTGACGTTTTGGAAACACTTTGGCCTCAAGATTTTGTTGTCGCGTGGACGAGACAGGTTGCTTGCTCATTTCATCTGATGAATGACGGAGCATGGGTGAAAAAGCCGTTTCGGCTTAAGAAATATTCTGCATGGTTGCGCGGGCCGTTATTGTCTTATACGGATTTTATGCCAGACGACCGATCTGCATTTCTGGCAGAACAAGAACGGATCAAGGGCACTCTGCGAGTCTTTAGTCTTTCATTAAAGGACTCGGCATCTGAGGAAGGGTTGCCCGTGGTTATGCGTTTAAACATTGCGAAACGGGAAGAAAATGAAATCTTTAAGGACAGTCTTTCAAGCGGATGCAGGAATCGTCTAAGAAAATCCATGAAATCAGGTTTAGAATTTCATTGGATCAAGCAAGGATCAGACATTTCACCGGCCTGGCATGTGCTTGTAAATGTCCACCAGCGTCTCGGTATTCCGCTTTTCCCAAAAGCTTTTCTCGATAGTTTGCATTCTGAAGGAATGGCACGTATCGGTGTCGTGGTCAGTAACGGTCTTGCCGTCGCAATGCTTGTTCTGGTTGTTGCCGGAGATATTGCCTGGGTGCCATGGTGTGGTGCGCTCGCGGAGCATCATCATTATAGCCCTAATCATCTGAGTCATTGGGAAGCCATTAAGGAAAGTCTGCGGCTTGGATGCAAAGTTTTTGATTTTGGACGTTCTCCTTATCTTGGTGGCACCTATGAGTTTAAGCGCAAGTGGGGAGCTGTGCCCGTGCCAATTGTTGAGATGACGGAAAACGGGCTTCGAGCCGCGTCTGTCGGTTATCGTCTTGCGCGGAATTTTTCTGTCTGCTGGAAAAATATACCCGCACCCTTTTCCTCACGATTGGGGCCTCATGTTTTCCGTCTGTTTGCTTTATGATCGGCAATTGCTTGCGTATACGGATTGAGTAAGGGGGATTAGAGACAAGTGCAGTCTGGTAAAAAATCTCAAGACTATTGGAAAGATACTTTCAAAAATCGGGCTCAAACCGCGACTGATACAATTGCCAGGAATGGTTTTTTGTTGAAAGTCGGCACGGCTAGAGTTCGAGAAACCGTCCTTGATTTGATAGGTCCGGTCTCTGCCCTCGATATACTCGATGCCGGTTGTGGTGACGGATCCGTATCTTTTCCATTAACTGCAATGAATCGAGTTACCGGGCTGGATATTGTTCCCGGCATGCTTGAACTTGCTTCCGCCAGAGGCATTATCCCCGTTGAAGGGAGCATGGAAGAACCGCCTTTCCCGGCACACTCTTTCGATCTCGTCATGTCAGTGGAAGTAATTAGCCTTAGTGACAGGCCTTTTGATGTCATTACGTCGTTGGCAAAGTTGGTTCGTCCGGGCGGGAGATTGATTATAAGCTGCGTTAACAAAGCGTCACTGTTTCGTGCGGCAGCGGAAAGAATCCTTGACGTGGTGCGGCGGCCTTATCCTAATGCGATTCACATGTCAGACTTATATGTGGCAGTTGAAAAGTCCGGTTTTGATGTGCTGCGGATGAGATCCATTATTTCCGGACCGGGCTTTGCCGTGTCTGTAACTCCACGAAAGATAAATTCGCCGGTATTGAATATTGCCAACAATATCATTATTGAGGCTAGAGCGACGTGAAAAGAGAATCGAAAATGGCAGTGGTGATACCATGTTTTCGGGTTTCACGGCAGATAGTGAGCGTGGTAAATTCTATTCCCGCTATCGTGGACATAATCGTTGTTGTAGATGATGCCTGTCCTGAAGGGAGCGGGAAGCTGGTTGCGGAAAAGATAAAAGATCCTCGTATTCAAGTCCTTCGCCTGAAGAAAAATCTTGGTGTTGGTGGAGCTGTTTTAACCGGGATGCGGCACGCAGTCCAATGTGGTGCGGATATTCTTGTGAAGATTGACGGTGATGGCCAGCATGATGCGAATTATATCCCATTTCTTGTCGAACCCATCATGCAGGGAAAAGCAGATTACACCAAAGGCAATCGTTTCTATCGACTTGAAAATTTGAACGAAATGCCTGGAGTGCGTATTGCTGGAAATGCAGGTCTCTCTTTTCTTTCTAAACTTTCCAGCGGTTATTGGAACTTGATGGACCCCACAAATGGTTTTGTGGCCATACATGCGCGTGTTCTGGGACAGCTTCCCCTTGAAAAAATCAGTCAACGATACTTTTTTGAGAGTGATATGCTGTTTCGGCTGGGAACTATACGTGCGAAAGTGACTCAGGTTCCAATGCCGGCTATTTATGGTGATGAGGTTTCGGGCATTAATCCGGCGCATCTACTTTGGCCTATGATAAAGTGGCATGGAACATCTCTCGGGAAAAGATTTTTTTACAACTATTTTCTGCGGGGATTTTCATTGGCAAGTCTTTATCTGATTTTTGGCATAATTTTGTTGATATTGGGGGGAGTTTTTGGGCTGGGCTATTGGCATCATTACGCTAGTCTTGGTGTTAATGCGCCAACCGGTACCGTTATGCTTGTAGTGCTCATGATAATTGTGGGCATGAATTTCTTGTTTAACTTTTTGTCTTATGATATGGCATCTGAGCCTCGCGAAGTTATTCATAGTTTTTTACCTCCCACATTTTGGAAGCCCGAGCATAATAACCCCGATATCCTGGAATTTTTGACCCCAAATGAATAAGTATGTGAACAGTGAATACTCAAGCTGAAAATATATTCGAGAGTTGGAAACCTGATCGATTTAATCGTAATTCTCTTTATCAGAAAACCATTCGTACATTTACGAGTTCACTCATAGCTGGTGATGTGCTTGATGTGGGGTGCGGTTCGCGTATTTTTTGTGATTTAAGTAAAGCAAAAAGTTGGACGGGACTAGATATCTCGGAGCGAATGCTCAGTGCTATAGAATTTATTGATGATGTGCCTCAAAGGAAGACTTTGAAGGGCAATGTTCTTGAGCTTTCATTTGAGGATGAAGCCTTTGATACGGTGACGGCTTTTTTTCTTTTGCATCACTTGGGGCGCAATAACAGGTTTGATAGCTCAATCCGCGTACAGGCGGCATTTAATGAAATTTATCGAGTCCTGAAGCCAGGTGGACGTTTTGTTATGGCTGAAAATTGCCGAGGTTTTTTAGAGGCTCCATATCATTGGTGTTACTCAGTATGCTATAGCTTAGGTAAAATTTTGGGCAAAATTGAACTTCCTTTTTTCTGGAAAGCTAAGCACTATTGCGCTTTCGGTGAAAAGGCAGGTTTTCTTCAGTCACTGTATGTTCATATCCCGATACGGGAGAATATTTACCAACCGGTGCTCAATATCTCAATCCCTCCGGTGTTGAGCCATGATTTTATACAGAAAATGACCATATTTGAGTTTGTTAAGTCAAGGCCATAGAATGCTGTATCTGAATGTCCTTTGATAAATTTTATACCCTTGTCTTGAAAATTCATAGGTGCACAATGGATGTGCGTTCTCACTTAAAAAAATATATCATATCTGTACATACGGTAACTGTGCTTGTTGCCGTGGTTGCAGTTCTTCTGTACGGCTTTAAATTCCCTATTATCGTTTCTGATATGGCTTGGTATATCAGCCATGCCTGTTCACTTCTCCAAGGATATGGACTTGCTGGGCCCGATCTGGTTCTTGATCGATTTGATGTGTTTCGGGGGCCGGTGTTTCCTGCTCTTATCGCAATTGCTCTTTCAATAGATTTTTCCCCGGAAGCAGCGTTTTGGGTTGTCAAAATTTCGTCAATTTTACTGCCACCCACAATTTTTCTGTTTTGTTATCAATTGCAATCCAGATTTAATGTTTTCCCGGACAAGGCATATGGAGTTCTCTGGGGGATAACTGCAACGATCGGATTATTCAGTATCGCTGAGGTTAATAATGCCATTGAATGGCATATCGATGCCTGGTGGATTTTATTTTGTTTGTGGAGTTTGATGTCCGCTATTAATGCTTTTGCGACACAATCTGTCGTTAAGGGGGTTGGGGCAGGGGTATTGTTATCTATTGGTTTCCTTACGAAAGAAACAAGTATATTGTATTTAATTGTTCTTACGCTGATACCTGTTGTAATTCCATCATATCGCACCCCTCGTAATTTAGTTGTGCTAATAGCGGTTGTCATTGCGGCGGCAATCCCAGTGGGTACATGGTTTTATTATCTTGATTCTCGTTTAAATGGCTATGAATTTCTGGGCGCCCAAGGTGGTAGTGTTGCCGGTATTGTCTTTGATTATATATTTAAGCATGGAGAATATGATTTTCTGAGTGCAGCGTCTTCTGCAAAAGATCTTTTTGCCCTCATGGTGAATAACCGATCAAATGGGGTCTTGTCGTCTGTCCCTTATGGAGGAATATTACTGATTGCGTGGTTGGTCTATGGGGTGAGAGCAGTTAAATTCTCGGATTCTCGTGTTATTGTTCTTGCCAGCGGGGTTGCCCTTCCTCTCCTTGCCTATAATGCCATACAAGGCTGGGGGTTTCGTCATGGCGTTAGCTTTTATGTTTTTGCTGCGCCGGCATTCGGTTTTTTTGTTATTCAACTGGCACGATTGTTTTCTTTGCGACGATATTCAGTCACCGTCTTTATCTCGTTAGGCATGATAATTTTGTGGTCTGTCTCGCAGTACCTGGAGCCCAATTCTCGAAGAATGACAAATGAAAAAATCTTGAAAAAGTCTTCAGTTTTGACTTTATTAGAACAGAAACCATTAACCAAAAAGAATGAAGCTGCAGAAGATCGTCGATATCATTTTTTTGCATCCATCAACGCTAAAAATATTCTCGAAACTATTGAGAAGGATGTTCATTCAACAAGTCCTCTTGAATTGCCTTTGCAACCGATTTCTGTAATGATTGACAATCTTGCACTGGAGGCAGTCACCTTTTTTTACTCAAAGCGGTTGATGCGAATTTCTAGTATGCCTATTTTGTCGTGCTATCACCTTAAAGGTGTTTTGCGCGCAGATATTAAACAAGACTCGCTGAGTAAGCCCATTGTCCGGTCTTTCATCGTTGATGATGATGGGATGCCTGTTCGGGCGACACTTGTGTATGAAGGAGTATTTCATACTGAACTTAAAAAGCGAGGTGTCCAGTATTTTGTTGAAACGGGTCACATAGAGGGGTTGAGTGGCTATTTGGCATCCGCACCTGCCTTTGATTTTCTAGGGAAAAGTCAATCTGGTAAGGACGTGTGGACAATTTGGAAGTTGGATGTAGACAAGCTCTCATCGGTTCAGTATGGTTTTATTGATAAAGTATATGACACGAGGGGTGAAAATTATGAAAATATATCTCATGCCAGTTATTTAATGGATTTTGAAGCTGCGTGTTTGGATACTTTGCAATGAAATTTCATTGGGAAGTATTGGTGTCGCATTGGCCCAAAATAAGAAATTTTATGGCACACCACTTGCCTTATCAAAAAATGACCAATTCAATATAGTCGTAGTGACTGATTTTTACTTGTCCTCACTAATTCAGCAATCCAGAAATGAATATGACATACAAAAAACAAAACTTTTCTTCTGCTTCCGACAACAAATATCAATATGATGATGAAATTGAACTGATGGATTACATCAGGGTTTTGCTACACAAGAAGTGGCTTGTTATTTTTGTGACTTCTTGTGTTACGGTTGCGGGTGTTTTTTATTCTTTTACTTTAAAAAATTCCTATAGATCGGAGATTAATTTTCAACCATTAAGTGAAGCTGATCGATATCGATATTTTCAGGAGATTTTATTATTTTCATCAACGTCAAAATCATCAGTATCAGACTTGAAGGACATTATTATCAATTATGATTTTTTTGAAAAATTTATTTCAGAATTGGAATCATCTTTGGTAAGAAATAATGTTTATAATTTTATTTATGATAATAAAAATGCTGGAAAGAAGCCGTATTCGTATGATGAGTTTGATGATTCTATAAAAATTAATGCATATGACAAGAAAGGGAAAATTATTAATAGACCCTCTGTTTTTTTTGAAGGACATGATCCCGATAATGTTTCCGCGACATTAAATTTACTTGTTCAACATGCTAATGAGAATGTTGCCAGGCAGTTATTCGATTATTTAATTAACGTTGACAGCTATTTGCTGTCGCAAAACAAGAGTGTGATTGAACAGAATATTGAAGTGTTACGCTTAGAGGCTGAGTATGCCCGGCTTGCTATGATTGAACAGATCGAAGAAGCTATTCAAGTTGCTCGACATGCAGGTATTATGTCTAACGACTTGGTACATGAAGAAGATTTAGAAGAGAATGACGGCCAGCTTATGATAAAACAACCTTTATTGAATTGGAATGCTGCGATGCCGTTGTATATGTTTGGAGTGCAACATCTTGAATCTGAGTTGAATGGATTGAAAAGTCGAAAGATCAATGACCCCTATATTGAAAGATTACCTGAGCTGAAAGCGAAGCTGGCTTTGCTTGAAAAAAATAATAGCGAGATGTCGTCGCTTTTGGCCAACAAGGATCTTATAAAGAAAATTAAAGCGGTAACTGTTGAGAAAAAACTCGTACCCTCCTCTATGCGCGTTAAATCGAACCGAATAATAGTTATAGTTTCGGCTTTTTTTGCCGGCTTGCTGCTCGCAATTTTTTCTGCCTTCCTTGTGAACTTTTTCGAAAATTTTAAGAAAGAAACGAGTAATGTCAGCAAATAAGAACAAGTTCCTGTGTTCCTGAGCGGAGGGAAGGCTTTAATCCGATTTGTTCTCTATTTTTTCCTATCCATTTGAAATTAAATTGATTATTTCCTATTCTTCGAAGTTTCTCCGCCGAGGAAACCAGGAGACAGTGCCAGCTGGTGTGGATTCTGTCTCCCGCGTAACTCAATGGAATGTGATTAACAGTTACAAAATCACATAAATTCAACAATCTATAGCAACCTAGAAAGTTCTGCTAAGAAAATCCATTCACTAGAAATGTTCAATTCCCTGAAAATTAAATTTAATAACCTGATATTGGACCAGAGATTCAGTGAAATTCTCACCGGTTCAGTTTGGGCTCTGGCAGCCAAGGTCTTGGCCACGGCTTTGACCCTGGGCATCAGTATCGTCGTTGCCCGCTTTTACGGTGCTGAGGCCATTGGCACGCTCGCAGTGGTTCAGTCGTTTCTCACTCTTGCCACTATTTTCACCGTATTAGGGGCCAACACATCGATCCTTCGCCTGATACCGGAGCATATTGAGAAGTATTCCGTTTCTTCGGCATTTCGCGTTTATAGAAAGACTCAGTATCTGGTGGGTTGTATTGCTGGAGTTACCGGGACGCTGCTTTTTTTCTCCTCGGGGTTTGTCGCTGACAGGCTTTTCTCAAAGCCTCATCTGGCATTTTTTTTCTCATTGGCCGCGGCGTTTGTGCTATTTAAATCTCTCATGGATCTGAATACCCAGGCCGTGCGGGGATTGCGGCTCATTCGTATTTTTGCTCTCATGCAACTCATGCCCTCCGCAACCACATTTTTGATCCTTATTGCGCTTACGTTTTTTTTCCGGGCCCAGGAAAATCCTGTTTATGCCTATCTGGCCGGATTGGCTTTGACGGCGCTGATCGGTGTTCTGGTCATGGATAGAGCTTTCAAGGTTCGCATGAAGGCTGATGATACGGTACACGATATGTCGGTCAAGACCATTCTGACGATTTCCCTGCCTATGCTGATGACAGCTTCCATGCAGTTTCTGATCGGTCAGACTGGCGTCATCATGCTTGCCATATTCAGGAGTGAAGCAGAGGTTGGCTATTATGATATGGCTGTAAAGTTGGCAACATTGACCACTTTCGTGCTTACCGCCATAAATTCCATGGCTGGACCCAGATTTTCCGAACTTTTTCATTCCGGCAGAATGGACGAACTTTTTTATGTTGCCAAAAAGTCGGCAAAGCTTATCTTCTGGACCACTACCCCGATACTTCTCAGTTTAGTACTTTTTGGTAAACTTATTCTCGGGTATCTTTTTGGCTGGGATTTTACCGTTGCTTACCCGGCTCTGGTGATTTTAGTCATGGGCCAGTTTCTGAATTCAGTTTCAGGCTCTACCGGGTTATTTATGAATATGACCGGCAGACAAAATATATTCAGAAATATTACTTTTTGTGCGGCCATTTTAAATATATTATCTAACCTTTTGCTTATTCCCCGATTAGGTATTATAGGTGCTGCCATTTCTGCAATGGTCAGTGTCAGTTTCTGGAATATCGCTACGTTGGTTTATATGAAAAAACAGCATGGCCAGACCACGGGATATCTGCCCGGCTCTCTCTTGCGTATTATACGTCAAGAAAAACCATGAAGCGATAAGTGAAGCAACTCCTTACACCAAGTACTTGTTTTTTCTGAAATATCGTGGAGTTCAGGTGAAATGGTTCAAAATATTATTGTCAATATCAGCCCTCCAAAGTGTGGAACGACTTCTCTTTACTCAGCACTTGTCCGTATGGACGAAGTTGCTGAGTCAAAAATTAAAGAGCCACGATTTTTTGCTGGCGACCAAACGAATATATATAAGGACATCCCTCTTGCATTAAGAATATCGGGAAACTATAAAAATGGAATTTCCTGGCATAATCAACTGTTTAGTGAAAATGAGAAGTGTAGGTACAGAATAGATTTCACTACGTACTATGCCGTCACCAAAGAGACTCCGTTATTAATAAAACGGCACTATCCCGCGGCAAAATTCATATTTATCATGCGTGATCCGAT